>SESD01000154.1_pt1 | contig 41581 bp, 36 predicted proteins | sample 3171411 | NCBI WGS metagenome assembly SESD01 (sample SAMN06051880, study PRJNA518727) | freshwater metagenome | biome: subpolar coniferous forest; feature: holomictic lake; material: water; isolation source: holomictic Lake 442, 16.5 m depth | place: Canada: near Kenora, Ontario | collected...
AATTCTGTGCGGCCTTAGGCAATTGATCAAAATTTTTGATCCCGACGGTACTCCCCATCCAGCCAGGCATCTCCTCGTAGACGGGCTCACAAAGAGCGAGCTCGTCAGCTCCCACCGGCAGGATACTGCTGAACCGCTCACCCTCGGAGCTGCTATCTAACTTGTAGCCTACGCCGAGGCTCAGGGTCTCGACACCGTCCAATACATCAAGCTTGGTGACGCATAACCCCGACACACCGTTAATTTGGATAGAGCGCTTGAGGGCTGCAGCATCAAACCAGCCACAACGGCGCGGTCGCCCAGTGGTTGAGCCGAACTCATTGCCACGCTTGGCTAGATGGCGGCCAATTTCATCATCTAGTTCGGTTGGAAAAGGACCGGCTCCGACCCGAGTGGTATAGGCTTTGGTTATGCCCAGCACATAGTGCAGCATCTGCGGACCAACCCCACTGCCGGTGGTCGCTGCTCCTGCGATGCAGTTGCTTGAGGTAACAAATGGGTAAGTGCCGTGATCGATGTCTAGTAACGTTCCCTGAGCCCCCTCAAATAGTAAATTGTTTCCGGCTTTGTTGGCCTCGAATAGCAGTCTCGGAACGTCGGCGATCATCGGCTTGATCCGCTCAGCCAGTGCAAGGGTCTCATCCATAGTCTGTTGGAAGTCAACGATTGGAGCGTGGAAGTAATTTTTCAGAACAAAGTTATGATAGTCGAGCATTTCTCCCAACTTGGCTGCAAATCGGTCACGGTGGAATAGATCCTGCAAGCGGACAGCACGCCTCGCGACCTTATCCTCGTAGGCAGGACCAATGCCACGTCCAGTGGTCCCGATCTTGTCCGTACCCTTAGCGGCTTCGCGTGCACTGTCGAGCGCGGTATGGCAGGGCAGTATAAGAGGACAGGCCTCGCTGATGCGTAGTCGTCCTTGGACATTAACCCCTGCCTGTTCCAGCATACTGATCTCTTCCAGCAGTGCCTGTGGAGATACGACCACACCATTTCCGATATAGCAGGCAACATCACTACGCAGTATTCCAGAAGGAATTAAATGTAGCACCGTTTTTTTGTTGCCAATGACGAGCGTATGGCCGGCATTATGCCCACCTTGGAAGCGGACGACTCCCTGGGCGTGGTCGGTCAGCCAGTCCACTATCTTGCCTTTACCCTCGTCTCCCCACTGGGTGCCAATGACGACAACATTCTTAGTCATGTCTTTTGATCTTCATAAAATGATATTTTTGAGACGGGGTTGAAGGAGAAATATTAGTTTGGTTTTAATTGACACGTTCTTAGGCGACACTTGGTGATAGATCTTTTGGTAATTAGAATTTAGATCTTCTCTACCTTCCAGACACCCTGGTCCATCACCAGCTGTCGATCGCAGTCAAGGGTATCTTGGTCGTTCTCATGCCCCGGCAATCGGATGACAACGATCTGGCCTTCGCTGCGGAGTCGATCGATCTCTTTATCAAGGGCCCTATCGGATCTCTTATAAGCTGCAAGAATCCCCTTCGGATAGGGGGCGTGTGTAACCAGTCCAGACAACTCGCGTAGATCCATGCTAAAACCGGTGGCTGGTCGCGATCGCCCAAAAGTCTTACCGATCTCATCATATCGTCCTCCCAATGCCACTGCATTGGGGCAGCCTTTCGCGTAAGCAGCGAAGACCATGCCACTGTGATATTGGTATCCTCGCAGGTCGGCCAGATCGAATGACAGAGTATCTACCAGAGGGCTCAGCTCTGACGAGACTGATTCTAATTCATCTAGGGCCGTCCGAATCTCAGGGTAGTTAGGAAGAAACTTTCTGGCATCTTCAAGTATCTTTGAGTCACCATACAAGTCAGGTAATAGCATCAGAGCTTGGTGCACGCTCCTGTCCACGATCTTGTCTAGTTGATCACAGAGATCCCTTAATGCGGAAACGTCTTTTGATTGGAGTGCGCAGAATAGTTGTGTTTCCAACGCATTGGAGATCCCGGCACCTTTAACTAAACCACGAAATACAGCGACATGGCCGAGATCAAGATGAATCCCTGTAATTCCGGCAATTGAAAGGGACTGCAGCATCAGATGCTGGATCTCTAAGTCACTTTCCAACCCTTCATGGCCGTACAGTTCGGCTCCAATTTGAAGTGGTTCACGGGTGCGGGTCAATCCAGATGGAATCGTATGGAGAACACTGCCTGCATAGCAGAGGCGAGTGACACCGCTGCGGTTTAGTAGGTGTGCGTCAATACGTGCTACCTGGGGTGTCATGTCTGCACGGAGGGCCATCATCCTGCCGCTCAATTGATCCACCACCTTGAACATACGTAAGTCTAAATCACCCCCGCTGCCTGAGAGCAGGGATTCGACGTATTCAAGCATGGGTGGCCCCACCAGTTGGTAACCATGTACCAACATCTTATCCAGGACGCGCCGTCGAGTCGCTTCAATGGCGAACGCCTCGGCGGGCAGGATGTCCTCTATATATTCGGGAAGAAGCCAGTTACGCATGTTTAAGATTGGGGAACAACTTCAAGAAGGTGCGTGGGTGGGAGCTACTTGATAAGGTAGAGCAACAGTACACCCGTCAGCATCGAGGTCAGGCCAATGAAGCGGATCTGGTTATCGCCCGCTTCTGTTAGTTTTTTGAAGGCCTCGCGCCATCTGCTAGGCATAAGGAATGGTAGCATTCCTTCCATTACCAGCATCAGTGCAAGTGCCATTAGCAAAGTGTCCCACATGCCGCGATAGCTCCGACAGACACTTCAATAAATCATGTGCCTACGCAAATGACTTGCGTAAAACGTTAGGCTATTTCCCGCCTCGGCCTGAATTCTTCAGGTACTTGAAAAACTCGGAGCTGGGCTCGAGGACCATCATATCCGTTTTATTCTTGAAGGTCTGTTTATAGGCTTCCAGGCTGCGGTAGAAAGAATAAAATTCTGGGTTCTGCTGAAAAGCACTCGCATAAATGGATGAAGATTTAGCATCACCCTGTCCCTTGATATCCTGAGCACTCCGATACGCCTCTGCCAGGATGACCTCGCGTTGACGGTCGGCATCCGCACGAATCTTTTCAGATTCCGCGGAACCGGTCGAACGTAACTCATTGGCGACGCGCTTACGCTCAGCCTCCATCCGGCGGTAGACAGATTCGCTGACCTCCATTGGCAAGTCGACGCGTTTCAGACGAACATCAACCACTTCTACTCCAATCTTGCGGGCATCGGCGTCCGCCTTTTGGCGCATGATCTCCATAATTTTGTCACGTTCACCCGAAACTACGTCATGCACTGTACGGTTACCGAACTCGTCTCGCATACTAGAATTAACGGTCTGAGCAAGGCGGGTCTGAGCCAACATCTCGTCACCACGAACGCTGATGTAGTATTGCTTCACATCCACGATCCGCCACTTGACGAATAGGTCGACCAGCACATTCTTCTTCTCTGATGTAATGAAACGTTCTGGTTCAACGGTATCCATGGTCATGATCCGTGCTTCAAAGAAGCGGACGTTCTGAACCAGGGGGAGCTTAAAATAAAGTCCCGGGGCAGTTTTTACATCGACCACTTCTCCCAGTTGGAAAACGATTGCATGTTGACGCTGGTCAACGATATAAAGAGCTGAGCTGCCGAGAAAGAAGAGGCCGCCAATGATGCCGATTAGAGTTGAGCTATTTTTCATTTATCTTGACTCCCGTTCACGGCCACGGAATGCCTCACGCGTACGAGCACCGGCATCTGGCGCAGCCTCGTGTGCAACTGGATGGGGCGTCTCTGTACTTGGAGCAGGCATTGGAGAGGGTCCGCTTGTCTGTATCAGCTTGTCCAATGGTAGGTAAAGCAGGTTATTGCCACTCTTCTGGTCTACCAGTATCTTGGTGGAACTAGAGAGGACTTGCTGCATCATGTCTAGATACATGCGGTCCCTGGTTACGCCAGGCGCTTTGCTATATTCGACGAGGATCTGTTTAAATCGGCTGGCATCACCTTCAGAGCTCACGATCACGCGCTGCTTGTATCCTTCGGCCTCTTCCATAAGCCGTGCGGCATTACCACGTGCCTTAGGAATAACGTCATTAGCGTAAGCCTGTCCTTCGTTCTTCTGACGCTCTCTATCCTGCCCAGCCTTCACAGCATCATCGAATGCCGCCTGAACTTGTTCTGGTGGTTGCGCATTCTGCATCGTCACCTTGCTGATGGCGACGCCGATCTTGTAACGGTCTAAGATCTCCTGCATCAGTACAGTTGTTTGCGCAGCCACCTGTTCACGACCCTCGTAAAGAACGAAGTCCATCTTGCTCTTGCCGATCGCTTCACGAATTGCGGTTTCAGCTGCTTGCATCACTGCACTTTCAGGATCACGGTTGTTAAATAAAAACTCTTCGGGGTTCTTCAGAATGTATTGAACCGCAAACTGGATATCAATAATGTTCTCATCATCGGTCAGCATCAGAGACTCTTTCAGGACCTTGCTTCTCACATTGTTGCGGTAACCGATTTCGACTGTGCGAACTTGGCTCACGTTAACGGATTCAACGATTTCGACCGGGTATGGCATATGCCAACGAAGCCCCGCCTGGGTGGTCTCTACGTATTTCCCAAAACGCAGAACCACGCCGCGCTGACCTTCATTAACGATATAGAAACCACTTGATACCCACATCAGTAGGAGCAGTCCAGCAACAAGACCAATGCCGCCCCGAAAGTGGAGTGGTTTGCCACCGGCAGGCTTCTCGCCCCCGCCCGACCCATCACCCCCCCCTCCGCTACTCTTGCGTTTAAGGAGATTATTGAGTTTCTTGTTAACGTTGCGCCACAACTCATCAAGATCAGGCGGGCCGGAGTTACCCTTTTTTCTGCCCCACTGTGGGTCGTTTAGTCCCATGTTGATTCCTAGTTTTCGTTTAATATCGATACAACTATCAGGCGACCTTTTTGGTCGCCAGTTCAGGAAAAAGCCCCAACAGTTCTGTCGGCCATGTTTCCAACTTCTGGCTGTATCGTGTATCGCTGTGAAGTACGTTGCCCAATTACTTCGACCAGTGCCAGCTTAATTAATTCAATTCCTGCGCCCGTTCTTGCGCTTAAACGAACCTGATTTATTCTACCACATTCATCCCGTCCATAACCCGGAGCTGCTAACGTAAGGTTAGCTAAGTCTATCTTGTTCAGTACTAAAATTTGCGGAATTTTATCTGCACCGATCTCTTGCAATACCTTGTTAACTTCGGAGATCTGTTCATCTCGATTGGGACTACCAGAGTCTACAACGTGTAACAGTATATCTGCCTGGACTGTTTCTTCCAGCGTGGCACGGAAGGCGGCGACCAGTGTGTGGGGCAAATCACGAATGAAGCCTACTGTATCGGAAATCACCAGCTGACCATGATCTGGGATGAAGAGCTTACGGGTAGTGGCATCCAGCGTGGCAAATAATTGATTGGCAGCGTAGGCCTGTGAGTGGGTAAGGCTATTGAATAGCGTAGACTTCCCAGCATTAGTATATCCGACAATAGAGATTGACATCACATCTGCACGCTGTCTGGAACGTCGCTGTACTGCGCGTTGACGTTGGAACTTTACAAGCCTCTCCTTCAGTAATTTAACGCGTTTACGAAGTAACTGCCGGTCAGTTTCCAGCTGGGTCTCACCGGGGCCACGCAAGCCGATCCCTCCCTTTTGGCGTTCCAGATGAGTCCATCCACGGACTAAACGTGTGGCGAGGTGCTCAAGCTGGGCCAGTTCAACTTGCAGCTTTCCCTCGTGACTCTTCGCACGTTGCGCAAAAATATCCAGTATCAGGCTGGTACGGTCCAGCACGCGACACTGGAAGCGTTGTTCGAGGTTGCGCTGTTGGGCGGGGGAGAGGTTGTGATTGAAGATCACGAGCGAGACACCAGTCTGTTCGATGACGGCGGCAATCTCATCCACCTTGCCGGTACCAGCGTAAAAAGCAGGGTCTGGGCGGGACCGCTTCCCCGTAACTACCGCAGTGACCGTAATCTGGTCGCTTGCGGCGAGTTGATGTAGTTCATCTAGGTATTCAACGTAGCAACCTTTGCCAAAATCAAGACTGACCAGTATGGCGGTATTAATAGTGGCAGGACTGCAGACGGGTTGATCAGGCATCAGGCGTGTCGGGGTCGGGAGGGATGCTAACGGCTCTGGCGGGCACCACGGTGGATATGGCATGCTTATATACCATCTGGGTAACGGTATTTTTCAGTAGGACGACGTACTGATCGAACGAGTCGATATGACCCTGCAGCTTAATGCCATTTACCAGATAAATCGATACCGGGATATGTTCCTTTCGCAGGGCATTGAGAAACGGATCTTGTAACAATTGCCCCTTGGTGCTCATGGAAGGCTCCTTATTTTAATTATTCAAGAAGGAACTCTACTTGATTTTAAGGAGCAAATCTATATTCCCGAATGGAAGAGAAAATTGAAGTAGCCCTATAAATTTAAATGGGTCATTCTTAGACTTACTCTTGGTTGGATGGTTGAAATTTATGGAGCAGGATGGCAAGACAGAGGGGCGGCGCGTAAGCCATCTAAAAAAATGCCCAGGCTGAGTTTGCGGCCTGGGCATTGATGGTGAGGTGCCCCTTTTATACTTAAGAGGGAACACCTAAGCTGCTAATCAGTTGAATGGCGTAGGTCTTGGAGTCTCATTCGTTGAGGCTGGCAGGATGGGCAGCTTGAAATCAGGCTGTTTCCCGGTCAGGGTCTTCAGGAAGGACACGATCTTGGCATTCTCTTCCTTGCTGAAGTCGCGACCAAGCTGTACCCGGGCCATCGTATCCACTGCATCTTCAAGAGTGTCTACGGCACCATCATGGAAGTAGGGGTAAGTGAGTTCTACATTGCGCAGGGTAGGTACCTTGAACACAAAACGGTCTGTAGCCTTGCCAGTAACTCCTATCCGACCTTCTTCCTTGCTGGTTGTCTTGTAAGGCTCACGAACACCCATCTTTTGGAATGAGGTTCCACCGACAGCCGTCCCATAATGACAGCTTGTGCAGCCACTATCCTTAAACAGCTTGTAACCATCGAGCTCGGCCTGAGTGATGGCCTTCTTGTCGCCTTTAAGCCATTTATCGAACCGTGAGTCCGGTGTAACTAAGGTCTCTTCGAAGGCTGCGATGGCATCGGTCACCATGCTGATGTTAACTTGATCTGATCCAAAAACCTGCTTGAATCGAGCACGGTACTGAGGGATGGAGCTCAGCACACTTACCGCTAATTCGTGTGTGAACGCCATCTCACCAGGGTTGGCGATGGGTCCGCCTGCTTGCTCCTTCAGATCCTTGGCACGGCCATCCCAGAATTGTGCCAGCATCATGCTCGAATTCAGGACCGTTGGTGCATTGATCGGTCCTTGTTGCCATTTATGCCCGATAGAGGACTTGATGTTGTCGGTCCCACCCATGCTCAGGTTGTGGCAAGAGTTACAGGAGATGAAACCAGATTTAGATAGGCGTGGATCAAAAAAGAGCATTTTACCCAGCTCCACCATTCCTACATTTTTTGGTGCAACGGCTTTAATCGGTTGGATAGGTTCGCTGGCTGATGCTGTGGCCGAGGCGGCAATAGCTCCAATAGATAGCAGCGATACAATGAGTGCTCGCAATATCATTAGTATTCTCCTTAAAACGCGGCTGTGGTGGCGCAGCCGATTACGCCTGACGAAATATAAACTCTTTATAAGAAACTGACCATGATATTCACAGCAGTTTATAACGATAACTATTGATTCCTAGGTAAGACTAGTCAGCTTGACTGGTGGGTGTAGCTACGGACTGATCCTCAGTATGACTATAGCCGCTGTAACAGTGCCCGTCATGAAGATCGTTGTTGAGTAGTCGGGCTAACTCAGTTAAGGCCTGTTGATAGACTTGGCGCTTGAACTCTACGACCGATGCGAGTTCGACCCAGTATTGATTCCATCTCCAAGCATCAAACTCAGGACGGGAGCTGGTGCGTAATGATACATCGCAGTCTCGTCCAACCAAGCGCAAAAGATACCAGATCTGCTTTTGACCACGGTAGTTTCCCCGCCACTCGCGTCTTACCCATTGATCTGGCACTTCGTAGCGAAGCCAGTCGCGGGTGCGTCCGATGATCTTGACGTGGTGTGGGTGTAGGCCCACCTCCTCTGTCAACTCCCGATACATCGCTTGTTCTGGACTCTCGCCCGCTTTGATGCCGCCCTGGGGAAATTGCCAGGAATTCTGCTTAATGCGTTTGCCCCAAAAGACTTCGTTTTTCGAATTTAGAAGAATGATGCCAACATTGGAGCGGTATCCGTTACGGTCGATCATGTGATTTACCTGATGATTCGTCACAGTGGTGCGAATTTTTTCATATTTTATCCTAGATTGAAAGTGAATATCAGACTAATCAGCCACCTACAGGGGTCACCTGCGTTTTATTAGATCAAGATGAGTCATAGGTATGAGTGCAGACCTCTCTTAGCACGCGGTAGGATGAACTCAGTGAAACATATCTTAGCGTCATATTTAGCGATCCTAGCCCTCCACTAAAATAAGACTCGAAACGGGCCTGGAAGTGATGATAGTGAGGAGGAGATTATCGTGTTAGTCATGTGATGCATCATGAGAATGTTCGGTGCTGGTGATTGACGCCGAACAAGGCGCTCTGTCTCTTTTCACGGTAGAATCACTGCCGTTTACGCCACCATGGAGAAGTCATGCGAGCATCAAAATTTTTCATTTCCACTCTCAAGGAGGCGCCCGCCGAGGCTGAGCTAGTGAGTCACAAGCTGATGCTGCGAGCTGGACTCATCAAGCGCCTTGGTAGCGGGCTCTATACCTGGATGCCACTGGGTCTGAGGGTGCTGCGCAAGGTTGAGAATATTGTGCGCGAGGAGATGGATAAGAGTGGGGCAGTGGAACTTCTCATGCCGGCGGTGCAGCCCGCCGAATTGTGGCAGGAGTCTGGTCGGTGGGACGTATTCGGCCCTCAGATGTTGAAAATCAAAGACCGGCATCAACGTGATTTTTGTTTTGGTCCTACGCATGAAGAGGTCATAACCGATATTGCCCGGCGGGAGATTAAAAGTTACCGCCAACTGCCGCTTAATCTATACCAGATTCAAACCAAGTTCCGAGATGAGATCCGTCCTCGCTTCGGCGTGATGCGTGCCCGGGAATTTGTCATGAAGGATGCCTATTCGTTCCACGCAGATGTAGCCAGTTTGGAGCAAACGTATCGGGTGATGCATGAGACCTATGGACGAATATTTACTCGGCTGGGATTAAGATTCCGTGCGGTCGCAGCAGACCCAGGAGCGATCGGTGGCAGCAGCTCACATGAGTTTCATGTGCTCGCGGATTCGGGCGAGGACGCGATCGCTTTCTGCCCCGATTCTGATTATGCCGCCAATCTCGAACTGGCTAAGGCATTGAACCCGGTAAAGCCGCGTGAAGCGGCTGATGGAGTGATGCAAAAAATTGTGACGCCGGGGAAAAAGACCTGTGAAGAGGTCGCAGTATTCTTAGGCGTCTCGATCGAACAGACCGTGAAGACCTTGGCAATTATTGCAAACGGAGAGATGTACTTATTACTATTACGTGGGGACCACCATCTGAATGAAGTAAAAATCAGAAAGGCCCTTTCTATTGATGAATTTCGTCTAGCAAATGAAGAAGAAATTCTCGCAAATACCGGTTGTCTTCCGGGGTATATCGGACCGGTCGGTTTGGGATTGCCCGTTATTGCGGATAAATCTGTTGCGGGAATGAGCAACTTCGTTTGTGGGGCGAACGAGGCCAATCACCATTTAAAGGCTGTTAATTTTGGCCGTGATACAAAGGAGCCCGATCATGTCTTCGATATTCGCAATGTGGTTGTTGATGATCTGTCTCCTGACGGTATGGGCAAGTTGGAGATTTGCCGTGGCATCGAGGTCGGACATATTTTTCAGCTGCGTACTAAATATTCAGAGGCGATGAAGGCCCACTATCTTGACGAGTCTGGACAGTCGCAGGTGATGGAGATGGGTTGTTATGGGATCGGTGTGTCGCGCATCGTCGCGTCTGCGATTGAGCAGAATCACGACGATCATGGAATCATCTTTCCACCCTCAATGGCGCCCTTTCAGTTGGTTATTGTGCCTATTGGTTTGAAGAAGAGTACCCAGGTTAAAGAGGAGGTGGAGAGGCTGTACGATGAACTCTCTGCTGCTGGTATCGAGACTCTGCTGGATGATCGTGATGAACGCCCCGGAATCATGTTTGCGGATATGGAGCTCATTGGTATCCCTCACAGGATCGTTATCGGAGAGCGTGGTCTGAAAGAGGGAAATATTGAATACCAGGGTCGTCGGGATGACAACTCCCAGATCATTCCTTTAGAGGGTGCGATTGACTTTCTGAAATCAAAAATATCTGAGGGTCAAGCGGAGTGTCTCTAGCATCACTCTTCCGTCTTATTCGGACAAAGATCCTCAACGACTCCTGAGCTGAACCGGTTCCCCGGACTGATTTTTTGCACTACTTGCTGAATATTCCTGCATAAAATCCTCAAGGCTCTTCCGGGAGATTATCCCCACCTTGTAGGCCGCCGGTCTACCGGCGGGATTGAACAGATAGGTGGTGGGCAGCATCGACACCGGACCAACTTGTGCGGCGACACTCTTGCTACCAAACACAATTGGGTAGGAGATTGCCAGAGAGTCGACGAACTTCAATACCGTTCTAGGGTCTCTATAATCCATCACGATACCGATCACCATGACATCCTTACGGCTTTCATAGAGCGATACCAGGTCAGGAATTTCTTCTAAACAGGGTGGGCACCATGTGGCCCAGAAGTTTACTAGGACCCACTTGCCCCGATAGTCAGTCAGGGAGTGTATCTTCCCGGAGGTGTCCGTAAAGGAGAACCCTTGAGCCTGTGCGATAGATGAAAAAAAGGTCAATAGACACAGCAGCAGAATGACAGGGTAATGTTTTATTTTCATGGATTCATACTGGAAATCGGGGCGCATTGTGGGGCATCGCTACACCTGGGGGTGCGCTTGATTCAGCTTGCTGTGCAATTTGTTGAGTGCGCTGAGATAAGCCTTGGCTGAGGCAACGACGATATCAGTATCCGCACCATGACCATTAACAATGCGTCCAGACTTTTGAAGACGGACCGTAACCTCCCCCTGTGAGTCGGTGCCACTGGTGATATTATTCACTGAATATAATTGTAAGTCGGCACCACTGGCCAGTATCTTCTCAATGGCACAGAAGGTGGCATCGACCGGCCCGCTACCATCTGATTCAGCTTGTAGCTCTTTACCGCCCTCGGCAATCACGACCCTCGCATGAGGCGTCTCACCAGTTTCACTATGTGCAATTAAAGACAATAGCTTGTACTGTTCCTGCAGGGTCATAGACTCATCTGACACCAGCGCGTGTAAGTCCTCATCGAAAATGTCATGCTTCTTATCGGCCAATTCCTTGAACCGCATGAATGTCGTATTGAGCACCTCCTCGGACTCAAGTGCGATGCCAAGTTCGGCCAGACGGCTGCGAAAGGCGTTACGACCAGAGTGCTTTCCCAGCAGTAGCTTGTTTGCACCCCATCCAACATCTTCGGCACGCATGATCTCATAGGTCTCACGGTGCTTGAGTACGCCATCCTGATGTATGCCTGATTCATGAGCGAATGCATTCGCGCCGACGATGGCCTTGTTGGGCTGAACAGGAAAACCGGTAATACCAGATACCAGCTTACTGGCCGGTACGATATGAGTTGCATCTATGCGAGTATCACAAGGGAAGAAGTCTTGTCGGGTCCGTATCGCCATCACGATCTCCTCCAGCGCAGCATTGCCCGCACGTTCGCCGAGTCCGTTGATGGTGCACTCCACTTGACGCGCACCGTTCATTACCGCGGATAAGGAGTTGGCCACTGCTAAGCCCAGATCATTATGGCAATGTACCGAGAAGACCACCCGGTCGGAGTTCGGTATACGTTCTCGTAAGGTGCGGACTAAGCCGCCGAACTGTTCTGGCATGGTATAGCCAACAGTGTCAGGGATATTGAGTGTGGTTGCCCCCGCATCGATCACAGCCTCTAGCACCCGGCAAAGGAACGTGATATCAGATCGGCCCGCATCTTCAGGAGAGAATTCCACGTTGTCGGTATACTGGCGCGCCCACTTCACCGCCTTTACGGCTTGCTCTATCACTTGCTCTGGAGACATGCGTAATTTCTTCTCCATGTGAATCGGAGAAGTGGCGATGAAGGTATGAATGCGGCCAGAGTTGGCGCCCTTCAAGGCCTCGCCAGCACGTTTAATGTCTGCCTCGGTAGCCCGGGCCAGTCCACAGACAGTGCTGTCCTTGATGCTGTCAGCAACCGCCTTAACGGCCTCGAAGTCGCCATTAGAGGCGGCAGGGAAGCCGGCTTCGATTATGTCTACGTGCATGCGCTCTAGCTGACGCGCAATGCGCACCTTCTCTTCCTTAGTCATGGACGCGCCAGGGCTTTGCTCACCATCGCGTAATGTCGTATCAAAAATAATCAAGTGGTCTTTCAAAGCGTTCTCCGTTTGAAGGAATGTATTGTGATTGTAATACGGAATCCGTAAAACAGATTCAACAGAGCAAGTTCGGGGGAGGGATCGGGTTAATTAGCGCGCAAGGCGCAGCAGCTTGGCCAGAAATGGCCGATTGATCATTGGATGCAGAGAGGGAGTGCGGTTAATGTATTTCATGAAATCGAATATAAACGGTTTTTACTGATTGTGCAACGAGGGCTGTCAGACTATCGGAGCCTTATTACTTTTCCTTTTTTTCACCATTCTCCACACCCATATGACATAGCCCGACAAGACATAAAGTACGAACAGAGAGAACAGCACAACGGGTGGCTGGCTGGGGATGAGCACGAAGAAAAATAGCGCCAATAGAAGGATGGTGACGAAGGGGACGCTCTTGCGCAGGTTGATCTCTTTGCCACTGTAATAAGGGAGGTTGCTCACCATGGTGAGACCCGCAAAGAGAGTTGTCCCCCATGCGAGCCACTTGATGTCTGTCCCTTTCACTTGGAAGTCGAGAGTCACCCATATCAGACCAGCGATTAATGCGGCCGCAGCCGGGCTGGGTAATCCTTGGAAGAAGCGCTTGTCGGCTATCCCTAGATTGGTATTAAAGCGTGCCAGTCGCAAAGCGGCACAGGCGCAATAAATAAAGGCCGCAATCCAACCGAGCTTGCCCATATCCTTGAGGGCCCATTCATACATCACCAGGGCAGGGGCTGCGCCGAACGAAATCATGTCGGACAGGCTGTCGTATTCTGCACCAAACTCGCTCTCGGTATGGGTAAGGCGTGCTACCCGGCCATCCAGTCCATCTAGCACCATCGCGATAAAAATTGATATGGCCGATTGCTCAAAATTCCCATTTATCGCTTGCACAATCGCGTAAAAACCGGCGAATAATGCAGCAGTCGTGAACAGGTTAGGTAGCAGGTAAATACCGCGGCGCCGTAGATTGGATTTGAGCAGGAAGCGGGGCATCTGAGGGTTACGCCTTATTTACACAACGCACAGGAAGACCGGTGCATGGTAAACGGTTATGACTGGATGGTAAACAGCGGGTAATACGCAGCTCAAGTTACTGTGGAAATTCCGCGAGCACGGTCAGTGTCGCATAAACTTTGTCACCGATACTGACCTTGATTTTGGTGTCGAGGGGGAGATACGTATCCACTCGAGAACCAAAGCGGATGAAACCAAAACGTTGACCACGCACGAGATGCTCACCTGGCTTTACGTAGCACAGTATGCGCTTTGCAATCAATCCAGCGACTTGAACACAGGTGACATCAGCACCACCCGCAGTCTTTAGCCATAACGCATTGCGTTCATTTTCCAGAGAGGCCTTAGGTAGGTCGGCATTGATGAACTTTCCAGGAAAGTACCACTGCCCGTGTACCTCACCATCTACCGGACTGCGGTTGGAGTGAACGTTGAACACATTCATGAACACACTCACCTTGATGGACTCACGTTTGAGGTAGGGGTCTTGTACATTCTCCACCGCAACAATCCTGCCATCAGCAGGAGCTAACACAGCATTGGCCTGGTGCGGAATGGCGCGCGGTGGATCACGGAAGAACTGAAGAACAAAAATGGTGATCACCCAGAGAGGCAGGGCCCACAGCAAACCAGCATAGAGATGAACCAGTAGCGTGATGACTGTTGCGATCGCGATAAAGGGCCAGCCTTCGCGGGCAATGAGGGGGTGGGGATAATTCATCAGGTCGGTTGAAAGTGAGTAGTGGTTAATGGAGCGCAGACCACTCCCACCGGGGAGGGTCTGGTATTTAAGGTGCTATAGATCAACTCCAACTATTCTTTAGTTCTTGGTTTGGTCGACCAGCTTATTTTTCTTGATCCAAGGCATCATGTCGCGCAGCTTCGCACCAACCACCTCGATCTGATGCTCAGAGGCGAGTCGGCGACTGGCCTTAAGCATGGGTGCACCTGCAGCGCTCTCTAAGATGAACTCTCGAGCGTATTCGCCGGTCTGAATCTCACGCAAAATCTTGCGCATTTCAGCGCGAGTGGCGTCGGTAACGATGCGCGGGCCACGCGAGATATCGCCGAACTCTGCGTTGTTGGAGACGGAGTACCGCATATTGGCAATGCCACCTTCATAAATTAAGTCCACGATCAGTTTTACCTCGTGAAGGCATTCAAAATAGGCCATTTCTGGTGCGTAACCCGCCTCGACCAAGGTCTCAAAGCCAGCCTGAATAAGAGCGGTGAGGCCCCCACATAAGACTACCTGCTCACCGAACAGATCAGTCTCAGTCTCTTCGCGGAAGTTGGTCTCGATCACGCCACCACGGGTGCCGCCGTTGGCTGCGGCATAAGACAAGGCCAAGTCACGCGCCTTACCGGACTTGTCCTGATGTACGGCGATGAGAGAGGGGACTCCTCCTCCTTGGGTATAGGTTGAGCGTACCAAGTGGCCGGGGCCTTTGGGTGCAATCATGATGACATCAAGATCAGAGCGGGGTGATACCTGCCCGTAATGGATATTGAATCCATGAGCAAATGCGAGGGTGCTACCCTTCTTTAGGTTGGGCTCGATCTCTGATTTATAAACGGCAGCGATCTGCTCATCAGGTAATAGCAGCATCACGACCTCCGCGCCCTTAACGGCTTCTGGAATTTCCTTGACGACAAGGCCGGCCTTCTTTGCCTTGTCCCAGGAGGCCCCATCCTTGCGGAGGCCGACCGTTACTTTGACGCCCGAGTCGTTCAGGTTATTGGCGTGAGCGTGGCCCTGTGAGCCGTAACCCACGATGGCAACCTTCTTACCCTTGATGAGGGACAGATCGGCGTCTTTATCGTAATAAACTTTCATGGATTTCCTTTCTTTTTTGGTTGGGGATGGGGGCTAATCGGACAAATGGGGCGTATGGAATCTCATGCATAACAGGGGCCGCTACGCTTTCAGTATTCGCTCCCCGCGGCCAATGCCGGAGGCGCCAGTACGAACCGTCTCAAGGATCGTACTGCGATCAATCGTATTTAGAAATGCATCAAGCTTGGAGCCGGTGCCGGTCAGCTCGATCGTGTAGGACTTGTCGGTGACGTCAATGATGTGCCCGCGGAAGATGTCGACCAGGCGTTTTATTTCATCGCGGCCCTTATCCACGACGCGTACCTTGACCAGCATCAGTTCACGTTCAATATGAACACCCTCGCTCAGGTCTACTACCTTGACCACTTCGATCAGTTTATTCAGCTGCTTGGTGATCTGCTCAACGACATCATCCGAGTCAACAGTGACCAAGGTCATGCGTGACAAGGTGGGGTCTTCAGTTGGGGCGACTGTGAGGGACTCGATATTGTAGCCGCGCGCTGAGAATAGTCCGGCCACGCGGGATAAGGCGCCGGCCTCATTTTCCATCAATAGGGAGATGATGTGTCGCATATTCTTTATACCAGGATCATTTCGGAGAGACCCTTGCCACCGGGTATCATCGGGAATACGTTCTCGGTCTGGTCGGTAATAAAGTCCATAAATACCAATCGATCTTTAAGTTTGAAGGCCTCTTTCAGGGCGCCCTCGATATCACCCGGCTGTTCAATTTTCATGCCGACATGACCATAACTTTCAGCCAATTTGACGAAGTCTGGTAGGGCGTTCATATAGGACTCGGCGTAGCGATTGCCATGAAAAAATTCCTGCCATTGGCGGACCATTCCCATATAGCGGTTGTTAAGGTTAATGATCTTGAGTGGCAATCCATACTGCTTGCAGGTGGATAGCTCTTGGATACACATCTGGATACTGGCCTCACCGGTGACGCAGGCGACCGCGCCTCGCGGGTTGGCAAACTGCACCCCCATTGCAGCCGGGAGGCCGAATCCCATGGTCCCCAAGCCGCCGGAGTTGATCCATCGGCGTGGCTTATCGAACTTGTAGAACTGTGCCGCCCACATCTGGTGTTGACCCACGTCTGAGGTGATAAAGGCATCCCCCTTCGTGACCTGATACAGTTTTTCGACCACCATTTGTGGCTTGATGATGGTGCTGGCACGATCGTACTTGAGGCAGTCTCGAGCACGCCAAAGGTCAATCTGTGTCCACCAGGCTTTAAGCGCGACCGGGTCAGGCTTCGACTTGCGGGCCTTGAGTTGTTTGATGAGTTCAATCAGTACGTCGGAAACGCCCCCGACAATGGGCACATCCACCTTGACCCGTTTGGAGATAGAAGAAGGGTCAATGTCGATATGTATGATCTTGCGGTTTTCATTAAAAAAGTGTTTGGGGTTACCGATCACGCGATCATCAAAACGGGCGCCGATAGCGATGAGTACGTCACAATGCTGCATCGCCATATTAGCTTCGTAGGTGCCGTGCATCCCCAGCATGCCGACAGAGTGCTTGTCTGTGGCAGGGAACCCTCCCAAGCCCATCAGTGTGTTGGTGCATGGGAATCCCATCATCCGGACAAACTCGGTCAATTGTGGGGCTGCATCACTCAGAATCACGCCGCCACCAGCGTAGACCATTGGACGCTTCCCCTCCAGAATCAGTTGTGCGGCCTTCTTGATCTGTCCGGAGTGTCCCTTAGTGGATGGGTGGTATGAACGCAGTGTGACGCTCTCGGGGTAGGAGAAGGCGACCCTCTGCTGACTGACATCCTTAGGGATGTCCACCAGTACAGGTCCGGGACGACCCGTCGAGGCGATGTAGAATGCCTTCTTGAGGGTGGTTGCCAGGTCGGCAATATCCTTAACCAGGAAGTTATGCTTGACGCAGGGACGTGTGATGCCGATCGCATCCACCTCCTGAAATGCATCCAGGCCAATGGCGTGGGTCGGCACTTGACCGCTAATAATGACCATCGGGATCGAGTCCATATAGGCGGTAGCAATGCCGGTGATGGCATTCGTTACACCTGGACCGGACGTCACTAAGGCAACCCCAACCTTATTACTGGAACGGGCGTAGCCGTCGGCGGCATGAACTGCAGCCTGCTCGTGACGGACGAGGACGTGCTTCACCTTGTCCTGCTTGAACAGTTCATCATAAATGAAGAGAACGGCGCCGCCGGGATAGCCAAAGATGTAATCCACACCCTCTTCCTGCAAGCAGCGGATCGTGATCTCGGCGCCTGTTAAATCCGTATTCATACCTTAAACGAGTCCTAATATTAGACATCAATGAGTGATGCGCTGAGCTAAGCACAGTAACGGTTTGTCGGTCTTTGGTCAACCCCTAAACCGGTCCCGCTTTTCTGGAAATGGGTAGTAATTCGCTGCCGAGTGGCAACATGGCGCGCGAATCTCGGTATGTGATGAGGGGTTGCTAGATATCTCAGACTCGAGCTGTATACCGAGTGATGCTGCAAGGGCCCTGGCCTCGATGTGAGGAGACTTGATTGTGCAAGGCTTCGTTATTTCAGATTGGGCCGGACGTCATTTATTCTGGGAGGATCCCTGTCTTCGAAATAAATTGAGCGAGTTACTTGAGAATTCCCCCCATTAAAGGGTAGAATGTCCGCCTTTCGCATCAGGCATTTATTGGAGAGAACACATATGCCAGTCACAACCGATCAAAAAGCACAGGTGGTGCTCAGTTATCAAAGAGCTGTTGGTGATACCGGTTCTCCTGAAGTGCAGGTGGCCCTGTTAACGACCCGCATTAATGAGTTGACCGGCCATTTCAAGGCTCATGTCAAGGATCACCACTCTCGCCGCGGTTTATTGAGGATGGTAAACCGCCGCCGCAAATTATTGGATTATCTTAAGAGCAGAAGTGTCGATAGTTATAAGACATTGATCGAGCGGTTGGGTCTTCGGAAATAGACCGACCCCCACTGAGTGAGGGTGCGGCCAGCAAGGATGTGGGCTGCGTATTGCATAGGGTAACTGGGCACAGAGCGGTAGTGTCTTCATAGAAAAAGGACAGTTAATTGAAACCGATCAAGAAAAGTATCTCCTACGGACGTCATCAACTCACACTAGAAACCGGCGAGATTGCAAGGCAGGCCCATGGCGCGGTGATGGTGACAATGGACGATACCGTGGTGCTGGTAACGGTAGTCGGTGCAAAAAACGCCAAGCCGGGTCAAGACTTCTTCCCTCTGACTGTGGACTATCAGGAGAGAACTTACGCCGCTGGTAAAATACCCGGTAGTTTCTTTAAGCGAGAGGGCCGCCCTTCTGAAAAAGAAATACTCACCTCACGCCTGATTGATCGTCCCATCCGCCCGCTATTCCCCGACAATTTTTATAATGAAGTACAGATCGTTGCAACGGTCTTGTCATCCGATAGTGAAGTCGATTCAGATATTCCGGCCATGATCGGCGCTTCCGCCGCGCTGGTGCTGTCTGGCATTCCATTCGGTGGACCTATTGGTGCTGCCAGAGTTGGTTATATCGATGGTGGATATGTACTCAATCCAACCGCAACCGAACTGAAACAGACCCAACTGAACTTGGTCGTGGCGGGAACACAGCAAGCGGTATTGATGGTCGAGTCTGAGGCATCGGAGCTGCCGGAAGATGTGATGCTGGGTGCGGTTATGTTTGGCCACCAGCAACTCCAGTCGGTGGTCAATGCGATTAATGAATTGGCGGATGAGGCGGGTGTCACTGCTTGGGATTGGGTCCCAGCTGAAAGGGACGTCGCTTTGGCTGAAAGAATTGCCAAGCTGGCAGAGTCGGATCTGTGTGCCGCATTCCAGCTGAAGCAAAAGCAAGCTCGATCAGAGACCATAGATAAAATCTGGCAACGGGTCTTTACTGAGATTGGGGTCGGTACTGAGAATGGGCCGGATGGACAGGCCGTCAAGGAAGTTTGTTTTGCGCTCGAGTCAAAGATTGTACGGTCGAGGATTCTTGATGGAGAGCCCCGGATCGATGGACGTGATACTCGCACCGTGCGGCCGATCACGATCCGGAATGGTGTGCTGCCACGAACACATGGATCTGCTCTTTTTACCCGAGGGGAGACTCAGGCTCTGGTAATAGCCACCTTGGGCACGGGTCGAGATGAACAGAGAATCGATGCGCTGCAAGGAGACTATACAGACCGTTTCATGCTTCACTACAACATGCCCCCGTATGCGACCGGTGAGACCGGACGGGTGGGAACGCCTAAACGTCGTGAAATCGGCCATGGACGACTTGCTAAGCGCGCGTTAATAGCGGTATTGCCATCAGCTGAGGAGTTCGGTTATTCACTGCGTGTGGTGTCTGAGGTCACTGAGTCTAATGGTTCTAGTTCCATGGCGTCGGTCTGTGGTGGATGCTTGGCATTAATGGATGCAGGGGTGCCGTTGAAGGCGCATGTGGCAGGTATCGCGATGGGATTGATCAAGGAGGGTAATCGGTTTGCAGTATTGACCGATATTCTTGGAGATGAGGATCATCTGGGTGATATGGACTTTAAGGTTGCCGGGACAGATCGCGGCATCACCGCGTTGCAGATGGACATAAAGATTCAGGGAATTACCAAGGAGATCATGCATGCCGCTCTGGTTCAGGCCAAGGAGGGGCGTATGCATATCCTGGAGATCATGAAGAAGGCGCTCCCTTCAACCCGTGAGGAAATTTCAGAGCACGCTCCGCGGATCATCAAGATAAAAATTAATCCGGAGAAGATTCGGGACGTGATCGGTAAGGGTGGTGCTGTGATCCGTGCGCTGACCGAGGAGACTGGGACGACCATTGACATCACTGACGATGGAGTTGTCATGATCGCGTGTATCAGCGCCGAGGGTGGTGAGCTGGCAAGAAAGCGTATCGAAGACATTACTGCCGAGGTAGAGGTGGGCAGGATATATGATGGCACGGTGCTGAAGCTCTTGGACTTTGGCGCAATTGTCAGCGTCCTACCGGGTAAGGATGGACTGTTGCATATCTCCCAGATCGCGAATGAACGGGTCAATAATGTTTCCGATCACCTCAAGGAAGGTCAGGCGGTCCGTGTTAAGGTGCTGGAGGCTGACGAGAAGGGACGGCTCCGTCTCAGTATGAAGGCAGTTGATGGCGAGGCCGCCGGGAGTGATGCTGTCTCGTAGCGAGTGACCGTTATTATTTGAGAATGTGGATTGTAAAAAAGCCCCGTATCGCAAGATACGGGGCTTTTTTTAAGTCAAACGCGGATGATCTGCGGGACGACCCTACTTAGCTATTTGTCGTTCTCTTATCTCGTCGAGCGTCTTGCAGTCAATGCAGAGTGTGGCAGTCGGACGTGCTTCTAGTCGCTTCAGGCCAATCTCAATCCCGCAGCTATTGCAGTAACCGTAGTCTTCCGTTTCTATCTTAGAGATGGTCTCATCAATCTTCTTGATGAGCTTCCGCTCGCGATCGCGGTTGCGTAATTCCAAAGCGATATCAGACTCTTGGCTGGCCCGGTCATTAGGGTCAGCGAAGATCGTAGCCTCATCCTGCATCGTGTGGACTGTCCGGTCTATATCTTGCCCCAACTCAATTTTCATGCCTTCCAATATCTTGCGAAAATGCATGAGCTGGTTGGGGCTCATGTAACTCTCCCCTTTTTTGGGTAGGTAAGGAGCGGCTTGTTTACGGAGTGACTCTTGTGGCATCTTTGGATCCTTTTTTGATTTCTGCGCTGGTGCGTGGACATTTTAATACCAGAAAAAACATTGTACAGCAAGTGTACTTTTCTTTAAATGGTACATGTTACCTATACAGGTCGGAGTTGAAGTGGCTTATGTTCACTGGAGCCTCCTCAGATAAGATAGACAGAGGTAACTCCTTAGTACTAGGGCATACAAACGGACTCGCCCGATACGATGATATTCATGACTCTGCGGCAGCGGCTTCCTATTCTCGGATAGTTTGTTATACAATCCCGGATCTTGGGCGTTCTATGCATCGACTCGGGTCCGGTCTTCTGCTGATTGACATAAAGATTCTGATCAGTGGGGCATGTGCGTACCAATGGTAGGTCACGTCTACTCAGAACCTTCTCGGCGATTGAAACTCTGTGTGAATCAGCATATGGTCATACGGAGTATCTGGCACGTGATCTGTCTAGGCAAGACCACTGAGCATACGATTAATTTAGTATTAAATACGGAGATGTTATGAACAGAGTATCTGGATGGGCTGAACGACTGAGCTGGGCGGTACTGATAATGATGGTGACGTTACCGGCCCATGCGCAGCTAATGCTTGCCCATGAAGGTCATCATTCGGGTGACTGTGTCATTAAGGGTGGGGCCTTCTCCGTAAATTTTAGCGCCTATGAGAAGCCGAAGGGGGAGATCCCTCCAATGCACGCATTCTGTCAGCAAATACCCGCAACCGGGATCATACTCATGTCGGTTGACTTGAACGAACCCGAGTCTCGCAAGTTACCATTGGCTGTCAGGGTAGTGATGGAGGGCCATGGTCCGAATGGGCATGAGGTACTCTCTCTACCACCTAAGGTATACCCATCCGGGAGCATCTCTCTCGGAGAGGTCAACATGGCGGACCTCGGTCAGTATGTCGTGCTCCTGGAAACAGAGGAAGCAGGGGCGATGAAGGAGAAGGTTCGTATTCCGCTCACAGTTGGAGAGGGCGGTGGTCATGGGAGCCATGGATCAGGTCCTGGTTTGATGGAGGCTGCAGTATTTCTAGTTGCAGCCGGTCTCGGTGCTTTTTTATGGCTGCGTCGTCGTAAGTCAGGCACTAAGCCGTAACTCAAAAAGTAAGTTCAGAGGGGTGAGGGTTCTCCCATGGAGTCATCCTAAGAGCTCCCTCAGGTCAGTACTTCGTGAGTGCTGTGTTGGATCTTGGGGAGTACATGCCTCTCTGAAATGAGTCGACATCAATGATTTAGTCTTCAAGGAATGGCCACCGAAACTCGGTGGCCGTTTGCATTTCATGCGTCGCAAAATGCGATACCAGCCATCCGATTTTGAATAACTCCCCTCCCTGAGTCAGGTAAGCGTGACATTGTCCGCTGGTGCTTGGTAGATCACATTTTTACGTAAGTCATTGTTTCATAAAAAAACACAGCACTTCTACATCTTTATCGCCTCAGGCGATCTTGGGGAGTGGAGCCATTTCTGAGAGGGGGGTGAGTTATATGGCATAACCTTATTGTATTTATGGTAAACGAGGTACACACTCTGTAGCGGGGTAAACTAAACTAAACAATAATTGTGAATGGGGAGACGCAAATGAAAAGAAGCCTCTGCATGGCGCTGTCTGTTATAGCGAACCTTTTTTTGTTCTGTTTTGGCGCATGGGCGAGTGAGGGGGGAGCTGTCCCTGAACTCAGTGAGGCTCGGCAAGTATCCCAGTACAACTTTGTCATCCATATCCTGGCCATGCTGTTAGTAGGATTTGGTTTTCTGATGGTATTCGTTCGTCGATATGGATTCGGTGCCACGACCGGCACCTATCTGGTCGTGGCGGTGGGACTCCCTCTCTATATACTGCTCAGAGCGAATGGAATAATGGGCCACGAGATCGCCCCGAATACAGTTCAGGCACTCATGTTCGCCGAATTCGCAGTCGCCTCCGCGCTGATCGCCATGGGAGCAGTGCTCGGGCGTCTGAGGGTTTTCCAGTATGCCCTGCTGGCGATCTTCCTGATCCCGGCGTACCTGATGAATGAGTATCTGGTGCTGGACGGGGCGTTAGGATTTACAAAGGGATTTCAGGATACAGCGGGCTCGGTCATCATCCACGCATTTGGGGCTTATTTTGGATTGGGGCTATCCATCGCACTGACCACCGAGTTACAACGCAGTCAACCGATTGAGTCGGATGCTACTTCTGATCGTTTCGCAATGCTCGGGTCAATGGTTCTGTGGCTCTTCTGGCCAAGCTTCGCCGCAGCCATTGTTCCCTTTGAGGAGATGCCTCAGACCGTGGTTAATACCGTGCTTGCGCTGTGCGGGGCGACCATCAGCACCTACTTCTTGAGCTCATATTTCCATAAGGGAAAGACCTCGATGGTTGACATGGCGAATGCGGCCCTCGCAGGAGGCGTTGCTATCGGGTCAACAGTCAATATCGTTTCGCCGTCAGGTGCTTTTGGGATCGGCCTACTGGCCGGCGCAGTCTGTGTCATTGGTTACGTCTTTATTCAGCCTGCATTGGAAGCACGTTTCAAAATCATTGATACCTGTGGTGTTCACAACCTGCATGGGATGCCAGGAATTCTGGGGGCGCTGATTGCGATCATGGTCGTTCCGGGAGTGGCCGGGGTTCAGTTCATTGGAATCATTGTCAGCGTGACGCTCGCACTGGGGTGTGGACTCCTTGCCGGCAAACTCATTAAGGCGACTGGGACGACCGAGTTAGCGTATGAGGACAGCGTAGAGTTTACCCACCTGGCCCCACCGGATAATGAGACGAAGGGGCATCACTGATTTAGTTATGGAGTGAGTAGTCAATTTGGTGGGTGGATAGGGGCATCGATACGGCTACATCAAGATCACGTCATACTGCTCCTGAGTATAAGCAACCTCGACTTGCAGACTGATGGGCTTGGCGATGAAGTCACCGAGCTGTGCCAAGCTCTGGGACTCTTCATCGAGGAATAGGTTGATGACCTGTTGCGAGGCAAGGATACGGAACTCGCGCGCATCGAATTGGCGGGACTCGCGCAGTAGTTCACGGAGGATTTCATAACATATCGTTTGCGCTGTCCTGACCTCGCTTCGGCCTTGGCAGGTGGGGCAGGTCTCGCATAGGATGTGTGCAAGACTCTCGCGGGTACGCTTTCGAGTCATCTCCACTAGCCCCAGTGCTGTAAAGCCACTGACAGTCATACGGGTGCGGTCTTTCATGAGCGCCTTCTTGAGCTCTGCAAGTACCGCATTCTTGTGACCCTCATTCTCCATATCGATAAAGTCAACGATAATGATGCCGCCCAGATTTCTCAGTCGGAGCTGACGAGCAATGACTTGTGCCGCCTCGAGGTTGGTCTTGAAGATCGTATCGTCAAAGCTCTTTATGCCAACGAAACCTCCGGTATTGACATCCACAGTGGTGAGGGCCTCGGTCTGGTCGATGATGAGGTAGCCGCCTGATTTTAGGGTAACCCGCCTTGCAAGGGATTTCTCGATCTCATCTTCAACCCCATACAGATCAAATAATGGCCTCTCCCCAGCGTAGAGGTTGACCCGGTCCACCATATTGACCATATAGTCTTGAGAGAATGCAATCATCTTTTGAAAGGTCTCGCGCGAGTCAACGAGGACACGTTCCGTGTCATCATTTACAAAATCGCGAAGGACGCGGTGACTGAGTGACAGGTCCTGGTAGAGCAAGGTGGGCGTGGTGATGGAAGACTTCTCCCGGATATTGCGCCATAGCTTGTGTAGATACGCTATATCTGTTTGCAAGTCTTGTTCGGTGGCAGCCTCAGCCATGGTGCGGATGATGTAGCCTCCCCTCTCATCAGCAGGCAGTAAGTGCCGCAATCTCTCCCGCAGTAAATCCCGATCAACTTCATTCTCGATACGCTGAGAGATCCCGATATGAGACTCTTGTGGCAGATAGACCAGCAGGCGTCCTGCGATACTGATCTGGGTGGACAGGCGAGCACCCTTACTGCCAATGGAGTCTTTGATCACCTGTACCAGGACACTCTGGCCCTCGTGGAGGAGTGTTTCGATCGGCTGATCTACTTCACCGTCCTGTCTAAGCTTCCAGATATCTGCAACGTGCAGGAAGGCGGCACGATCAAGACCGATATCGATGAAGGCTGATTGCATTCCTGGGAGTACTCTATTGACGCGGCCGCTGTAGACATTGCCGACAATGCCGCGGTTGCCGGCGCGTTCTATATGCAATTCTTGCACCACACCCTGCTCCATCACGGCTGCACGTGTCTCCTGCGGGGTAATGTTGACAAGGATTTCACTACTCATAAATAAAGACTCAACGAGGTTTTTGGGTGGACTAACGGAACATTTCCATGCCGAACTCTTCCAGGAGTCTGGCCGTTTCAAAAAGAGGGAGTCCCATTACACCGCTGTAACTGCCAGAAAAGCTAGAAATGAAGACTGCCGCCATGCCTTGGATTGCGTAAGCACCGGCCTTGTCACTGGACTCGTTCGTGGCGATATAAGTTCGAATCTCGCGGTTGCTAATATTACGGAACCGGACCTCGCTGGTGGAGAGGTGGACGCGGATCTTGTCCCCCTCAATCATGGTGACCGCGGTCAAGACTTCATGAGTCTGACCGGAGAGTGCGGAGAGCATTTCTTCTGCATGGATAGAGCTCTGGGGCTTGCCGAATATTTGACCTTTGAGCGATACGACTGTGTCAGCGGCAAGGACTGGCAGTAGAGGAACTCTCCGATGGACCAACTGAAGCCAGCCCGATGTCGCCTTCGCCTTGGCGATACGGCATGCGTAGTCTGGTGGCGTTTCGTCTGGCTTTGGGATCTCTTCGACATCTATCTGACGGAGCGGGGTATCGCGTAGCAACAGTAACTCAAAGTCAACTCCGATCTGTCTTAGCAGCTCACGTCGACGAGGGCTACGGGATGCTAGATAGATGCGATTTTTTAGTTGAACCATGATGAGATTTACCCCCCCGATACGTCGAACACGTAAATTCTATGAGATCACCCTATCCGAGTCCTTATCCTTAAACGACCATCATGCACGGTGGTAGGGATGTCGTTTTATGAGTGACAGGGCACGGTAAAGTTGTTCTGCCAGAAGGACTCGAGCCAAGGCGTGGGGCAGTGTCAGAGCAGACAGCGCCAAGACCTCATCCGCCGAATTCTTGATGCTGGCATCAAGTCCGTCCGCACCACCAATGATGAACGCGGTATCTCCACCATTTCTCATCCAGCCACTCATGGAGTCAGCCAGCTTAACCGTAGTCCACTGACGACCCCTTTCATCGAGTGCCACTGTACGGCATCTTGGGGGTACCGCTGCCAAGATACGGGCACCTTCAGCGGCCATCAACTGATCCACACTCTTGCCGCCGCCGCGTTTTTCTGGTTTGATTTCAATTAATTCAATACTCGCCTCGTGAGGCATGCGCTTGGCGTACTCGGCAAAGCTGGTCTCTACCCATTCAGGCATCTTGTTGCCGACCGCCAGAATGAGTAGTTTCATACGTTGATTTACTTAGGACGGTTTAGATTTAGTTCGTCGTGCGACTGCGGGCAGTTTAGCCGGGGATTTTCGCGGCCGGGCAGGGGACTTGATTTTGCTAGCGACAGTCGTAATCATGTCGACCTGTTCCGAGACAGAACCGGCCCACAACTCTTCAAGATTATAGTGGGCCCGTACGCTGGTCTGCATGATATGTACCAGAACATCGCCGAGATCGACCAGTACCCACTCCCCAGTCTCCCCCCCCTCGATGCCGTATACCGCACCACCACCGGAACGGACCTTATCCTGTACGTTATTCGCTAATGCCCTGGTCTGGCGAGTAGAGTCTGCACTGGCAATGATCATGCGATCAAATAAGGTCGTTGCCCCGATGACATTTAAGACCGTGATATCGTGAGCCTTGACATCCTCTAATGCGGTCACGGCTATTTTTACCAACTTATCAAGTTTCATTCCTCTCCTGAGTACAAGTGGTTCGTTTCAATATAATCGAGAACGGTATCCGGAAGCAAATAGCGCGCACTACGATTGTTGCTGATGAGTGTGCGGATGACCGTTGCTGAGACATCCAGAAGTGTTGTCGGCGCAATATAGATCAGTCCGCAGGGTTGAGACTCGAGATCAGCTAAGTTGTGTGTCCAGCGTTGTGTGGACTCCCCTCTTAGGGCCTGTGGGAGAGAGTCAAGTCGTGTTGCCAGTTCATGGCCAGGACGGTCTGCAATGATGATATGGCATAGACCGAAAAGGTCATGCCATTCATGCCAGTTTGCAAGTTTCATGAAAGCATCTGCGCCCATAATAAGGCAGAGTGTGACACTCTCCCCTCGCTCCTGACGGAGTTCACGGATCGAGTCGATGCTGTAGCTCGTTCCGGGGCGATGGATCTCACGCTCGTCCAGAACAAAACGGGCATTATTCTGGATGGCAACTTCTACCATTGATGTACGATGGTGTGAGGATGCCATGGGGGGGGGGCGTAGATGCGGCACTCCGGCGGGAATAAAGCGCATCTCGTGTAGATTGATCGTCTCGACCAGTTCCTCAGCGATACGCAAGTGGCCGTAATGGATGGGGTCGAAAGTGCCACCGAAAATGCCCACGAAGTGAGGGCTCGGTCTAGACATTATTTACGAGCGGATGGAATCGCGACGATATACAAGCGTCTTCTGACAGATGGTTCTGGATGGGTTCTTCAGGACGAGGTCTGTCACTCACAAGAGCACTTGTCCCGTGTCGGACAATAGCTCAGACAGGTGGGTGGTGAACCGTGCTGCAGATGCGCCATCGATCACGCGGTGGTCATAGGAGAGGGAGATTGGCAGGATCAGACGTGGAACGAACTGACCACCGCGATAAATGGGTTTGATGCTGGCCCGGGAGACTCCCAGAATAGCAACCTCTGGCGCATTGATGATGGGTGTGAAGGAGGTGCCACCGACGCCCCCAAGACTTGAGATGGTGAAGCTCGCTCCTTGCATTTCAGTAGGCTTCAGTTTTCCTTCACGGGCGAGTGATGAGAGCTGGCTCAATTCTCCTGCAATGTTCAATACGCCCTTTTTGTCGACGTCACGGATCACCGGCACCACCAGTCCTTGGGGGGTATCTGCGGCAAAGCCTAAGTGGTAGTAGTGCTTAATCACCAGGTTCATTTCATCCCCACTCTGATCGAGTGAGGCATTGAATTCTGGGAATTTTTTGAGGGCCGTTGTCGCTGCCTGCATTAAGAAGGCCAGTAGGGTGGTCTTGATCCCCGCTTTCCCCGCATTTTCATTGTATTGCTTGCGTAGAGATTCGAGTTCGGTGATATCGGCCTCGTCGAACTGGGTGACATGAGGGATCATTACCCAGTTGCGGTGCAGGTTTGCACCGGCCATTTTTTTAATACGCGACAATGGTCTTGATTCGACCGGGCCGAACTTGGCAAAGTTTACTTGAGGCCATGGCAGGAGATTCAGATCCGCCCCATTACCCCGCTGTTTTGCAAGTTCAGTCTTGACATAAGACTGAACATCCTCCCTGAGGATGCGGTGTTTTAATCCACTACCCCTGACTAGGCTCAGATTGACTCCAAGCTCACGTGCGAAACGTCGGACCGAGGGTCCGGCATGTGCTTTATTAAAAGCACTTGCATCCGGAGTGAGGGTAGGAGTGGGCGGGGGCTGGCGAGTCAGTGATGGGGGAGAGACCGGAGGCTTCTCCTGGACAGTTGACGCCGGTGTGGGGGTCACGCTCGGCGTGGGAGTGCCAGCAGTTGGGCTTGAGCTCACATGAGCTGTGGACGAGACTTCAACTGTCAGGATGAGTGACCCCTGCGAAACCTTATCGCCTAGCTTGACACTTATTTCTTTGATGACGCCCTCGAAGGGGGAGGGGACCTCTATCGTCGCCTTGTCCGACTCGAGCGAGATCAAAGGGTCCTCCATCCTCACCGTATCACCGGACTTAACCAGCAACTCGATCACCGGGACATCTGTGAAGTCGCCGATATCGGGAACCAATACCTGTTTAATCTCTGCCACGCTTTTTCCTTCAATCATTTTCAATGCGAGGACGGCTCCCGTAACCCCATCGCCGTAAAGACCCCGTCCCTCTAGCCTTTATACCGTTACCGGGTTGGGTTTGTCAGGATCAATACCAAACTTCCGGATTGCCTGGGCCACAATTTCTGTTGGTATCTTGCCATCCTCGGCCAGTGCTTGGAGGGTTGCGATGGTGACATAGTATCGATCCACCTCGAAGAATTGGCGTAACTTTTCACGGGTATCGGAACGACCAAATCCATCTGTGCCCAATACCTTGTAGCGGCCCGGTACAAACTCGCGGATCTGGTCAGCGAATATTTTCATGTAGTCGGTTGCTGCCACCACAGGACCTGTAGAGTCCTTGAGGCAGTGTGCAACATAGGAGAGTCTTGCCGATTCAGAGGGGTGCAGCATATTCCAGCGTGTTACATCCAGTGCCTCACGTCGCAGTTCATTGAAACTGGTGACGCTCCAGATATCGGATGAAATACCAAAATCTTGATCAAGTATTTCTGCTGCTGCAATGACCTCTCGAAGGATAGTGCCGGACCCGAGCAATTGCACCCGTAGAGTTGAGTCTCCTGATGTGGACTCGCTACTCTTCCGGAATAGATACATCCCCCGAAGTATCCCTCGCTCTGCATCCTTGGGCATTTCCGGGTGGGGGTAATTCTCGTTCATTACAGTGATGTAATAATATACATCCTCCTGATTCTGGTACATGCGGCGCATCCCATCTTGGATAATGACCGCAAGTTCGTAGCCGAATGTGGGATCGTAGGAGATGCAGTTGGGAATGGTTGAGGCAGATAGATGACTGTGACCGTCTTCATGCTGCAACCCCTCGCCGTTAAGGGTGGTGCGGCCAGCAGTGCCACCCAGGAGAAAGCCACGGCAGCGCATATCCCCCGCCGCCCAGGCCAGGTCACCAATACGCTGGAATCCGAACATGGAGTAGAAGATAAAGAATGGAATCATCTGCACACCGTGGGTGCTATACGCGGTTGCAGCGGCCATCCATGATGACATCGCCCCGGCCTCGTTGATGCCTTCCTGCAGGATCTGTCCGTTCTTGTCTTCCTTGTAGTACATCAACTGGTCTGCATCTTGTGGTGTGTAGAGCTGACCCACCGAGGACCAGATCCCAAGCTGGCGGAACATTCCCTCCATGCCAAAGGTGCGCGATTCGTCAGCAACAATCGGGACCACACGCTGGCCAATGGTCTTGTCTTTTACCAGGATGTTGAGTATGCGCACGAATGCCATGGTGGTGGAAGACTCTCGACCCTCACCGCTGGCCTTGAGTAATGATTCAAAGGCAGATAATGGGGGAGTCTGAAGTGGATCTGCCGTGCGCTGACGTCGGTGGAGGAATCCCCCCAGGGACTTACGTTGTGCCTGCAGATACGCGAGTTCGGGGGAGTCTTTATCAAATACGAGATAGGGCACTTCATCGATCTTGTCGTCCGCAATCTTTAAGCCAAATCGGTCGCGGAATGACTTCAGTGAGGTGGTCCCCATTTTTTTCTGCTGATGAGTGATATTTTGGGCCTCACCCGCCTCGCCCATCCCATACCCTTTAATGGTCTTGGCGAGGATGACGGTAGGCTGCCCGGTATGCTTCGCAGCCTCAGCGTAAGCAGCATAGACTTTATGAGGGTCATGTCCACCACGGTTCAGACGCCAGATATCGTCGTCAGACATACTGGCAACCATTTCTAGCAGTTCTGGGTACTTCCCAAAAAAATGCTTACGTACATAAGCCCCATCTCGAGATTTAAAGGTCTGGTACTCGCCGTCCACACACTCCATCATGCGCTGCTGTAGCAGTCCCTTGGTATCACGCGCGAGGAGTGGATCCCAGTAGGATCCCCAGATCACCTTGATGACATTCCAGCCAGCGCCGCGGAAGTCACCCTCCAACTCTTGGATGATCTTACCGTTACCGCGTACCGGTCCATCAAGGCGCTGGAGGTTGCAGTTAATTACAAAGATCAAATTGTCCAGACTCTCTCGTGAGGCGAGTGAGATCGCGCCTAGAGATTCTGGCTCATCCATCTCACCATCACCCATGAACGCCCAGACCTTGCGTCCCTGGGTCTTGATCAGTCCGCGGCTGTCCAGATACTTCATGAAACGTGCCTGGTAGATCGCCATGAGTGGACCGAGTCCCATCGATACGGTTGGGAATTGCCAGAAGTCGGGCATTAACCAGGGATGAGGATAGGAGGAGAGTCCCTTTCCTCCTACCTCCTGACGGAAGTTATCGAGCTGTTCTTGAGTCAACTCTCCGAGTAAGAATGCGTAGGCATATAACCCGGGTGAGGAGTGCCCCTGGGCGAATACCAGATCACCGCCATGGTCTGCGCTGGCGGCATGCCAAAAGTGGTTATATCCCACATCGTAGAGTGTTGCGGCGGAGGCAAAGCTCGCAATATGACCGCCGACATTGGTCTCTTTATTGGCTCGCAGCACCATTGCCATCGAGTTCCACCGAACGTAGGAACGGATGCGGTGCTCGAGTTCATAGTTGCCGGGTGAGCGGTCTTCCTTGCCGGGAGGGATGGTATTGATATAGGCGGTGGTTGCGCTGTAGGGGAGATAAGCCCCTGAGCGACGAGCCTTTTCTACCAGTCTCTCGAGTAAGTAGTGCGCTCGATCAGAGCCCCCTTGAGCGAGTACAGATTCGAGCGCTTCGAGCCATTCCTGTGTTTCCTGAGGGTCTATGTCGGGGAGGGGTTCCATGTCTTGTCTCGGGTGTGTTTGCTTGGGCTGATCTGAGTTTAAGTGCGTGCCAAGGCGCGCTCTGCGGCAGCGATGGTATTGCATAAAAGCATACTGATGGTCATCGGTCCCACGCCACCGGGGACCGGGGTGAGGTGGCCTGCGACCTCCTTCACGGATTCGAAGTCTACATCGCCTGCAAGACTGCCGTCGGGCATGCGGTTAATGCCCACATCGATCACGGTTGCACCGGGCTTGACCATGTTGGAGGTGATCATGCGAGGACGACCGGTGGCCACTACCAGGATATCAGCACGCCTCGTATGCTCGGCCAGGTCGCGTGTCTTTGATGTGCAGATGGTGATGGTGGCCCCTCTTTCGAGCAGCATCAGCGCCATCGGTTTGCCGACGATATTACTGCGACCGACGATCACCGCATGACGACCCTCGATCGCGATATCGTTTTTTTCTAGCATTTTTATCACGCCAAAGGGTGTGCAGGGCGGGAAGACGGTGTTGCCGGTGACCAGTGCGCCCACATTGCAGAGATGAAAACCGTCCACATCCTTCTCAACAGAGATGACCGAGATGACCTTGCTGCTCTCGAAATGATTTGGTAACGGCAATTGCACCAGGATGCCGTGAATGCGGGCATCTATATTCAATTCCCGGATACGGGCAATCACCTCGTCCTGGCTCGCACTCTCTAGAAATGAATGAACTTCAGAATAGATGCCAACCTCATCGCAGGCCCGTGCCTTGTTGCGTACATAGATGCTGGAGGCGGGGTTGCTGCCGACAATGATCACCGCAAGTCCAGGTTGCATACCCCGTTCGATCAAGAGGTCAGCATGTGACTTCCACTCTGAGCGTATCTCGCGAGCAAGCGCATTGCCGTCGATGATCTTGGCACTCATTATGTGTTTGAACCGGCCATATCGTTGCGTATGAATACGGGGAAAGCTATCCCCTGATGTTACCCGTGGCTAGGGAGCCGTTTTCGGGTCGGCCTTCTTGATCTTCTTCCGATAGAACAATAGGCCAATCAGGAAAGTCGGGATGACGACCAAACCGGCGGCGATCACGCCCACGGCAAGGATCGAGATCGCGCTGCTGTCGGGGATGAAGATCGTTACAAACCAGATCGCGACAAAGGCGGCCGCTCCACCACCGATGAACATGGTCTTTTTGCCGCGGTCATAGAGCCGCCAGAGGGCACCCGAGACCCTCACCTCATCGAGGTACTCATCAAAGACGGTGATCAGGGCGGGGTCACCGGGAGAGGCCTGATAGCCGACAGTGATGGCGAGTGTGTCGCTACCATCTTCAAGACGGGACATGCCGCGAAGGAAGGTAATCCGTTTCTCGGCCTCCTTCTTCCTCATCCCTCGGTTAACCAGCAGAGAGGCCAATGCTTCAAAGGCATGTTCACGGGCATCGGCCGATAGATCGAGACTCTCTCCATGACGCCACATCACTCCGACTAGATAGAGATGGGTCGTCATCTGCTTAAACTCAGGCGCAAAATCGTACCCCTTCTCCTTGATCAGGAGTTGCTGGGCGGCCAGTACCTCTTCGCCATGCTGAGTGCAGGCATCGATCGTCGATATTCCAGAGTCTACTTTTGTGTCATTCATCGCGGTAGTTATGAGCCATATCCAGACGGACTTTGAATTTATGAAAGGAGACATTATATACTGGCATGCGATTTGTTGAGGAGGGATGAATCATCCTAATCTGGCAGATGATGACGGCAATGGTTGCACGTTGAAATAATGTCCACGGTAAAAATAGGAATGAGGGTATGGGTCTTCCGGAGTATGTAAAGATCGTTGAGGTCGGACCGCGCGACGGTCTACAGAATGAGTCCGTTAATGTGCCGACCCCAGTCAAGATCGAGCTGATTGAGAGGTTGGCCCAGGCAGGCCTGTCTGTGGTGGAGTCGGCTGCATTTGTGTCGCCAAAGTGGGTCCCGCAAATGGCGGATCATTCTGCAGTCATGATGGGCATACATAAGCTTCCCGGGGTAAGTTACTCCGCACTGGTTCCGAACATGCAGGGCCTTACAGCGGCATTCGCCGCTGGGGTGAGCGAGATCGCCGTATTTTCGAGTGCCAGCGAAACATTCTCTCGAAAGAATACTAACTGCTCCATTGAACAGGGGTTGGCACGTTTTGACGAGGTATGTACTGCCGCAAAGGGGCGCGGGGTACGAGTTCGAGGATATATCTCCTGTGTACTTGGCTGTCCATACGAGGGGACGGTAGAGCCCAGTCGAGTGGCGGATATCGCGGCAGAGTTGATACGTATGGGATGCTATGAGATCTCTTTGGGAGACACGATCGGAACCGGCACACCGGGTAAGACCCGGAGCCTGATCGAGGCGGTGGCGGGGAGGGTTCCCATGGAGAGTCTTGCAGGACACTTCCATGATACCTATGGCCAATCACTTGCTAATGCTTATGCTGCGCTAGAGTGCGGGGTCAGCGTTCTCGACTCTTCGGTCTCGGGTCTGGGAGGGTGCCCGTACGCACCCGGTGCATCCGGCAATGTGGCAAGTGAGGACCTGCTCTATATGCTAAATGGAATGGGGATTGAGACGGGTGTGGATATGGATAGACTGATCTCTGCTGGTAATTTCATCTGCAACTTTTTGGGAAGGCCCTCAGGATCAAGAGCGGCTCGTGCAATTGCAGCCAAGCGCACATTGACTCAGACTGGGCCGTGATTGATCGTTGCAATGAGACTCCTCTGTATCACATGAGTATCTTCAGCCGGGCAGTCCCGTTGCTCATCGATTAGGAGTCCTCCCGACAGGAGTTGTGATATCCTTTTTGGCAGGGGTTGTCATGAACCCAGACCCGATCTAACATGACCATCATCCCCATCTTGAGAGGGGCGGTTCGTGAATTATCTGTAACACGATTTACGCCGGATTTCCCGGTGGACTGTGACTTAGAATTCTTTCATACACATAGGAGATCATCATGCCCTACAAAAAATCGATTATTTCAATTGCTGTTGGGTCTGCCTTTGCGGCCACTTTGGGAGTAGCACCGATCGCCTCCGCCGCTGATAACCCATTCACCGCTCAGTCCCTGGATAGAGGGTACATGATCGCACAAGCGAAGGCTGGGGAGGGCAAGTGTGGACAGGGTAAGTGTGGGTCCATGAAGGCCAGTGAAGGGATGTGCGGGGTGACCATGGCAGATACCAATAAGGATGGCAAGGTCAGTAAGGAAGAGTGGAGCAAGCATCACGATGTCATGTTCGAGCATATGGATTCTAACAAGGACGGATTCATTGAAAAGACTGAGCTGGGCAAGGGCGAGATCGCCAAGAAGAAATAAATGAGAGGCGGCGGTTGCGGGGTATCGTGAGGGTGAGTGTTCGAGCATGAGTAGATAGTCGCGCGCAAGAGCCATGAGCCGACTAACACTTGCCGGTGCGGGTCTGGGATTTCGGCGAGAGATGATCCCCTCGCTGAAGGAGCATGTTCCGGATGGGATCGACTTCTTTGAGATTGCACCCGAGAACTGGATCGATATCGGTGGGTCGTTGGGTCGTGACCTACGAAGATTCACCGAGCGCTACCCCTTTGTCTGTCACGGACTGTCGCTCTCAATCGGCAGTCCATCCCCCCTAGATGAGGAACTGCTTTATAAGATCAAGCAGTTCCTCGATCAGCATCAAGTACTGCTCTACACCGAGCACTTATCCTACTGTTCTGATGATGGGCATCTGTACGACTTGTTACCGATCCCCTTCACTGAAGAGGCGGTGAGGTATGTCTCCTCACGGATACGGATCACTCAAGATATTCTGCAGCGTCGTATCGCAATAGAGAATGCCTCTTTTTATTTGCAGGCACCCATGACCGAGATGAGTGAGATCCAGTTTATCCAGTCCGTTCTCACTGAAGCGGATTGCGATTTGCATCTCGATGTGAATAACGTGTACGTCAATAGCATCAATCACAGTTACGACCCGATTGAGTTTATTCGTTCCATGCCGACGGAGCGGATTGTCTACCGACACATGGCAGGACATTATCAGGAGGATGAGGATCTGGTGATCGACACCCATGGTGAGGATGTGATTGAGCCGGTATGGTCATTGCTGGATGAGTCCTACCGTATCCATGGGGTGTCGCCGACATTGTTGGAGAGGGACTTTAATATTCCGTCACTGGATCAATTGATGGTTGAGGTTAAACGTATCGCCCAAAATCAGGCGAGATACGGCCAGGTCAGAGATGTCGGCACCTCTTGAATTTCAGCGGTTTCAGTATGCATTCACAGCTCACCTCAGAGACCCTAAGGAGTACCCCTGTCCGAGCGGGATCGAGGAGAGGCGGATGCGGATATACCAGGGACTGGTCTACAAGAATATCGAGAGCTTCCTTCTGACCTGCTTCCCCGTATTAAGGGGGGTGTTAGGGATACGCCGTTGGACGAGATTGGTGAGGGCCTTCCTCGCCAATCATCACTGTCAGTCACCCTTCTTTCGTCAGATACCGGATGAGTTCATCCATTTCCTGAAGGACGAGTGGACCCCCTCTAAGAGTGACCCCGCATACATGATCGAGCTCGCTCATTATGAGTGGGTCGAGTTGGCGCTCTCAATTTCAAACTCTGAACCGGACTGGGATCAGGTCGACCGAGAGGGGGATCTACTCAAGGGGCGTCCGGTCCTAAACCCAGTTCTTTCACGTCTGCAGTATCACTGGCCTGTACATCGCATCGGCCCAGGGGTTAGGGTGGTGCCGACAGAGACCTACCTGCTGGTATTTCGCGGTGCAAGTGATCAAGTTCAATTCATGGAGGTGAATGCCTTCACCACAAGACTGCTCGGTCTGTTTGAGGCTGGGGAGAACACCGGCAGGAGGGCTCTTGAGATCGTCTCTGAAGAGAGTCAGCATCCCGACCCAGAGGTTGTGATTGAGGGGGGGCTGGTGTTGATGAGGGATCTTTTTCAACGGGGTGCATTGATCGGTGTCTCACGATAATTTAAGGCGTTCTCGAGAGATCTGATGAGATGTATCGGAGGGCATGATTCGGTGTATCTGAATTTATACTTTTCGACTGAGTGATATTCGCAAAAAACACTTGCATTATTTCCCCATTTGCACAAGACTACGCATCCATATGCTATACCATGAATAGGTGAAGATGATTTAACCGACTACTAGATGTAGTAGTTGATTGGCTTACCGAAGATCTGGCCTGATATGACAAGAGGGGAGGTGTCTCCCGTTTAGAGTCGTAATAGAAATAGAATAGATAAGGAGAGTTCGATATGCAGCTCGCAACAGACAATACCGATCCAGTGCCAGCGCCCAGTTACGATCTTTCTCCGGCCACTCTCGCCCAAGATTCGCGTTACTCTCAGTACAAGATAATTCGCCGCAATGGCTCGGTTGTTTCTTTCGAGCCGAGCAAGATCTCCATCGCTATGACCAAGGCCTTTATCGCTGTGAATGGTGGTCAGGGTGCGGTATCAACTCGGGTGAGGGAGGTGGTGGGTCAGCTGACCAATAACGTGGTCAGTGCGCTGATACGACACCAGCCAGATGGCGGGACCTTTCATATAGAGGATATCCAGGATCAGGTGGAGCTCGCTCTGATGAGATCGGGCGATCATGATGTGGCGAGGTCCTATGTTCTCTACCGAGAGGAGAGGACGCGTGAGAGAGCGAGGCAGAAGGCTGCAATTGCGGCAGAGGCGCCTGCCAGTATCTTGCATGTGATGGAGGGCGGAAGTAGGGTTCCCCTTGATACAAATCGTCTGTTGGCACTGATCGAATCTTCTTGCGCGGGTCTGAATGAGACAGTCAGCGCCACGCTGATACTCAAGGCCACACTCAAGGATCTGTACGACGGGGTGCCTGCGGAGGAGGTGAGGAAGTCGGTCATCCTCTCTGCAAGAGCGCTGATCGAGAAGGAGCCCGCCTATAGCTATGTGACCGCGCGACTATTGTTGCATACCATCCGGTTCGAGGTTCTGGGTGAGGAGGTCATACAGGAAGAGATGGTGTCCCGATATGCAGGATACTTCCCCGAATTCATCAAGAGGGGTATCGATGCTGAGCTGTTGGATGGGAGGATGGCTCAGTTCGATCTGCCCCGATTGGCGAAGGTGCTAGATGCTAGTCGAGATTTAAAGTTCGGCTACCTTGGGTTACAGACTTTGTATGATCGCTACTTCTTACATGTACAGGACCAGAGGATTGAATTGCCACAGGCATTTTTTATGCGGGTAGCGATGGGGCTTTCTCTGAATGAGGTGGACCGCGAGTCTCGTGCGATTGAGTTCTATCATGTTCTGTCCAATTTTGATTTTATGAGTTCTACGCCGACCTTGTTTAATTCGGGTACGTGCCGTTCTCAGTTATCGTCGTGTTATCTGACCACGGTGTCGGATAATCTAGATGGTATTTATGAAGCGATCAAAGAGAATGCATTGCTTGCCAAGTACGCTGGTGGGTTGGGCAATGACTGGACTGCAGTCAGAGCGATGGGGTCTCATATCAAGGGCACCAATGGCAAGTCTCAGGGGGTGGTCCCCTTTCTTAAGGTGGTATCGGATACCGCTGTGGCGGTCAATCAAGGAGGCAAACGTAAGGGGGCCGTTTGTTCCTACCTAGAGACATGGCACCTAGATATTGAGGAGTTTCTGGAGCTTCGTAAGAATACGGGGGATGACCGACGTCGGACCCATGACATGAATACCGCCAACTGGGTTCCAGACCTGTTCATGAAGAGGGTGATGGAGGGGGGTGAGTGGACATTATTCTCGCCCTCGGATGTACCGGACCTTCATGAAAAGTTTGGTAAGTCGTTTGAAAGTGCTTATCTGGCCTACGAAGAGAAGGCTGATCGTGGCGAGTTGAGTCTATACAAAAAGGTTCCCGCTCAACAGCTGTGGCGCAAGATGCTGAGTATGCTGTTCGAGACCGGGCATCCATGGATCACCTTTAAGGACCCTTGCAATATTAGATCTCCTCAGAATCACGTTGGGGTGGTGCATAGCTCGAATCTCTGCACAGAGATCACGCTGAATACGAGCTCTGATGAGATCGCGGTATGTAATCTGGGGTCGGTTAACCTGGCAGCACATATTAAGGACGGCAAGCTCGACACAGAGAAGCTCAAGAAGACCGTCAGGACGGCCATGAGGATGCTGGACAATGTGGTCGATATTAACTTCTATGCTGTCGCCAAGGCGCGTAACTCCAACCTGAAACACCGTCCTGTGGGTCTGGGCATCATGGGGTTCCAGGATTGTCTGCATATGCTGAGAATTCCTTATGCATCAGAACAGGCGGTTGAGTTTGCAGACCACTCGATGGAGGCGGTCGCCTATCAAGCATACTGGGCATCAACCGAGCTTGCCGAGGAGAGGGGGTGTTATGCATCCTACAAGGGTAGTTTATGGGATCGCGGGATCTTACCGCAGGACACTCTTGACCTCTTGAGAGAGGAGCGTGGTGGCTATGTCGAGGTGGATAGTTCATCTACCTTGGAGTGGGGGATCTTGCGTGAACGCATCAAGCAACACGGGATGCGTAACTCAAACTGCCTGGCAATCGCACCGACTGCGACCATCTCAAACATCATCGGTGTATCTGCCAGTATCGAGCCGACCTACCAGAACCTCTATGTCAAGTCCAACCTGTCGGGCGAGTTCACGATTGCAAATGAGAGCCTGGTAAAAGACTTAAGAGAGATCGGTCTGTGGGATGAGGTGATGATCTCTGATCTTAAGTACTTCGATGGGGCGTTGAGCAAGATAGACCGTGCACCGGCAGATATCCGAAGGCTCTATGCCACTGCATTTGAGGTCGAGCCTCATTGGCTGATTGAGGCTGCATCGAGAAGACAGAAATGGATTGATCAGGCCCAATCACTCAATATTTATATGGCGGGTGTTTCTGGGAAGAAGTTAGACGAGACCTACAAGCTCGCATGGTTGAGGGGCCTTAAGACGACCTATTATCTGCGCACACTGGGAGCAACCTCTGCTGAGAAGTCCACAGTGAATGCAGGGGTGCTGAATGCGGTGCCGGCGGATGGGGGTTTGGCCAGCATGAGCACGGCCGCAACAGTGACCGACCTGAAGTATTGTTCTATCGATACCCCGGAGTGCGAGTCCTGCCAGTGATACATAGAGCATCAGGAATAAAAGGAGAAGACTGTGCTGAATATTGAGAATGAAACGCTGCAATCAGGGATGCCAATGCTACAGGCTGTATCAGGAGGCGTGCAACCGATGGCTGCGAACAATGGGAGAAGGCTCCATGTCGCGAGCGGAATGACTCTGGTCGGGGATGCCGATGCAAGGGGTGATGGTAGAGGGAGTGAGCAGTCCGGAGGGGGTGGGTCTAACCGGCGCATATCGGTTGAGGACAAGAAGATCATCAATTGTAAGGCTGATGTGAATCAGTTGGTGCCGTTCAAGTATAAGTGGGCATGGGAGAAGTACCTCTCCGCATGTGCCAACCACTGGATGCCCCAAGAGATCAACATGAGTCGGGATATCGCCACCTGGAAGGACCCGAATGGATTGACCGAGGATGAGAGGAGGTTGATTAAGCGAAATTTAGGATTCTTTGTGACGGCCGATTCACTGGCAGCGAACAATATCGTGCTCGGAACATACCGCCACATTACCAATCCAGAGTGTCGGCAGTATCTACTCAGGCAGGCATTCGAGGAAGCGATTCATACTCATGCCTATCAGTACATCGTTGAATCCCTCGGTCTGGACGAGGGCGAGATCTTCAATGCCTATCATGAGGTCACATCGATCCGGGATAAGGACGAGTTTCTCATTCCATTCATCGATACCCTGACAGACCCTCACTTTGAGACCGGCACCTTGGAGAATGATCAGAAGTTGCTGAGGAGTCTGATCGTGTTCGCGTGCATCATGGAGGGACTGTTTTTTTACGTGGGATTCACTCAGATACTGGCACTGGGTCGGCAGAACAAGATGACCGGTGCTGCAGAGCAGTATCAATACATCCTGAGGGATGAGTCGATGCACTGCAACTTTGGGATAGACGTGATCAACCAGATCAAGATGGAGAACCCGCAGCTCTGGACTAAGGAATTTCGAGATGAGATTAATGGACTGATGCAGAAGGCGGTTGAGCTGGAGTACCGTTATGCAGAGGACACCATGCCGAGGGGCGTTCTGGGGATGAATGCGCCGATGTTTAAGGAGTATCTGAGATACATCGCCAACCGCAGGTGTCAGCAGATTGGGTTGGATACCTTGTACCCTGGCGCGAATAATCCGTTCCCATGGATGTCCGAGATGATCGATCTCAAGAAGGAGAAGAACTTTTTTGAGACACGTGTAACCGAGTATCAGACCGGTGGTGCTCTGAGCTGGGATTGAGGTACGGGTCGCAATCATAAAGCGCTCCTGCGAGAAAGGTGTGCGCTGATGTTTAAAGAGGATGCTGCAGCGAGGGCCGGTAGGGCTTGAGCTGCATAAAAGAACTACGGTCAGGATTGGGTGAGGGCGGCTTCTTTGATGTGCCTGCTACCCCAAGACACTGCCAGTAGTAGTAGTCGGAGTAAATGTAAGAAGAAGTAACCCTGTGTAACTTTAATCTGGAGGTTGAAATGGCAACTACCAAGAAACCAGCAGCAAAGAAACCAGCAGCTAAGAAAGCTGCGCCGGCTAAGAAAGCGGCGCCAGCCAAAAAGGCTGCTCCTAAGAAGAAG
>SESD01000155.1_pt1 | contig 41515 bp, 40 predicted proteins | sample 3171411 | NCBI WGS metagenome assembly SESD01 (sample SAMN06051880, study PRJNA518727) | freshwater metagenome | biome: subpolar coniferous forest; feature: holomictic lake; material: water; isolation source: holomictic Lake 442, 16.5 m depth | place: Canada: near Kenora, Ontario | collected...
TCTTTTGTGTCAGCCGCGTGGTAGTAACATTTCTTTGATGAGGTGTTTAATTTCTAGATTGCCCAATTGCCATAACCTTTAAACTGTTGAAATACTGCGTGCATTTCAGCCTCAGTTAATAAGTGTGGTGCACCTACTTGCAAGGTTCGCCAATATTGCTCACATAAGTTTTCTACTTCTAGCGTCACAGCTAGCGCATCGTCTAAATCACGTCCTAGTACGATCATGCCATGGTTTGCTAACAAACAAGCTTTGCGTTCTATCAATGCCGCTAATGCATGATCTGATAATGCTTGCGAGCCAAATAGCGCATAGTCTGCACAGCGTATGGTATCGCCGCCGGCAATGGCAATCATATAGTGAAAAGGTGGAATATCTTTGTGCAAACAAGCCAAAGTGGTAGCAAACATACTGTGCGTGTGAATAATTGCGTTAATTTCAGGCTTATTTTGCATAATATCTCGATGAAAACGCCATTCACTGGAAGGTTTTTTGTTTGCCTCAAAACCACCATCCCAAGACATTTTCACCATGCTGGTTGATGACATTTCCTCGATCTTCATCCCTGACGGGGTTACCAAAAAGCCACCTTCACAGCGCACACTAGCATTGCCAGAGGTGCCCTTGTTAAGGCCAAGGACTACTAGTTGTTGGCTAGTTTTAAGTAGTTGATCTCGAAGTATAGATTCAGATAGGTATTGCATTTCAATATTATTCCTAAGTAATGTTTGCCACAGCCTAAATAATGCCTATTATTCAATCTTGTCGTGTAAGAATTAACTTATCTGGCGAAAAGATGCCTCGCTCGGTAATAATTCCTGTGACTAATCGCGCAGGGGTCACATCAAATGCTGGGTTAACAGCTTTAGATTCGACCGGTATTACACGGACATTTTGGATGCTGCCATTTGCCGCTAGGCCCTGTATGTAGGCTAGCTCATCGCCATGCCGATGTTCAATCTCAATCTCAGTTAAGCCATCTGCAATCGTCCAATCAATCGTCGGACTTGGGACGGCAGCATAAAATGGCACCTGATTATCAAAAGCGGCCAATGCTTTTAGATAAGTACCAATTTTATTACACACATCACCAGTACTGGTGACGCGATCTGCACCAACCATGACCATATCTACTAAGCCTTGTTGCATCAGATGGCCACCTGCATTGTCACTAATCACCGTATGCGGTACGCCATGTTGAGCTAATTCCCATGAGGTCAGACTAGCACCTTGATTGCGCGGGCGTGTTTCATCGACCCATACATGCACATTCATCCCAGCATTATGTGCGGCATAGATAGGCGCAAGCGCAGTGCCATAATCAACGGTAGCTAACCAACCAGCGTTGCAATGCGTGAGGATATTAAACACTTTACTTTGATTTACGATGCTACTTGTTTGTTGATATGCACTTTCGATCAAACTTAAGCCATGTTGCCCTATTGCTTGGTTGAGCAATACATCTTCATCACAGATGTTAGCCGCTTCTCGCCATGCAGCTTCATTACGATTTGCAGCAGTCAGTGGTAATAATAGATTGAGCATGCGTTGGACTGCCCAATTTAAATTAACAGCGGTAGGGCGACTTTGGATAAGACTAAACGCCGCGCTCTGTAAATGTTGATCACTCGCATCCTCTTGCATCGCTAAAGCAATTCCATAAGCTGCTGCAGCGCCTATCAAAGGGGCCCCTCGGACTTGCATGGTTTTGATCGCCGTAATCATTTGATGCAGGTTTTCAATGCAAGCAATCTCAAAAACATGTGGCAACTTTGTTTGGTCAATAATTGAAACAGTGCCTGAGCAATTGGCTAATGCTGTATTCGGCCAAATAGTGCGATATTGCTGTAATTTTACTAACATAAAAAAAGGAAATTCCTACAAATAAAAATTCAATTTAGATGAAAAATAAATAATAAAAAAGTTGACTTTAAAAAAGCTTAATAAATCGAAAAATATGCTCCACAATATCTGTGGATAACTTTGTGAATAACTGTGACACTAAAATGTAACATCTGAATTTATAAGGCTTTTTTTAAATCGCTTATTTTTTAACCTAATATTTTATCTTTATAAATCAATAACTTATAAAACGCCCTTTGATTGATAAGGGTTTTTAGTAAAACTTAAAGTAGCACATGAGGTGATGTGCATAAGTAAGTCAGTTTTGGTAAAACTCTCAATGCATTAGCGCTAGTAATATCAAGCACTTCCGCTACATTTACTTGTCTTAAATCAGCTAAAACTTGTGCAATTTTGCTCAGTTCTAGCGGTGTATTTCTACCTGCGGGTCCTATCCATTCTGGTGGAATGTCAGGTGAATCTGTTTCTAGCACAATAGACTCGAAAGGGAGCTTGCAAGCAAGTTCACGAATTTTTAACGCCCGACTATAAGTCATAGCGCCACCAAAACCCAGTTTGAAACCTAAGGCGATTAGTTGCTCTGCCTGTTGAAAGCTACCATTGAAGGCATGGGCTATGCCGCCATTAACCTCATAACGACGTAAATGCTTCAATATATCATCCACGGCATGACGGATATGCAGTATGACTGGCAAGTTATACTGTTTAGCTATTTTAAGTTGTTCAGTAAAAAAATAAGTTTGACGCGTGATATGTTCTGGGTTGTTTTTTTCATTCGTCACAAAATAATCAAGACCAATTTCACCGATGGCGACAGGGTCATATTGTTCAATATACGTTTTTAACGTTTCGAGGTCATCCCCTGAGGCGGAATCAACGTACATAGGATGAACGCCAAGCGCGTAGGCGCAATTTTTATGTTGATTACATAGTGCAATGACGGCATCAAAATTATTGCGCGTTACAGACGGTATTACAATTTTTGATATGCCTTGCTGGACTGATTGCGCTATAACAAGATCTCTATCGACATCAAACTCAGCTGCGTCAAGATGACAATGGGTGTCTATTAGCATTTGGCGTGAATAAAAAGATTACTTAGGCCGAATTGGAATTGCGCGCAGTCGAATATCCGAACCTATGTGCCGGACATCTAATATCTGCAAATCTGTCACTTGTTGCATTTGCGTTAATTCCGGGATGGCAAACATTGCTTTGGCATCTGCCCCCATCAGTTTTGGTGCGTAGTAAAAAATAAACTCATCAATTAAATTGGCCTCTAGAAATCCGCCATTCAGGCCTTGGCCAGCTTCTAGCAACACTTCATTAATGCCGCGGGTAGCCAAATTTGACAATAAAGCGACTAAGTCAACACGTCCATGTGCATTGGGTAATTGCATTAGCTCCGCACCTGCGGCGCTTAATTTGTCGACCTTATTGCTAGCATCTGTTGCATAAGCGATAACAACAGGGCTGGTTTTCAGTATAGCGCTATCCAATATTTTGCAATCTATGGGTGTTTGCAATCGACTATCAATAATCACCCGAAGTGGTTGTCGTATGCCATGGGTTGAAGGGGTATGGTCCAAACGCACTGTCATGCTTGGATTGTCATTGAGCACGGTGCCTATGCCGGTAATGATTGCACAGGACTGCGCTCGCCAATGCTGGACGTCAGTTCTTGCAGCTTCACAAGTTATCCACTGGCTTTTGCCATTCTTAAGCGCGGTACGGCCATCTAGACTAGCTGCAATTTTGCTACGGACATAAGGTAGTTGTTTCGTCATGCGAGAAATAAAACCTAAATTCAAGGCGAGGGCTTGCTTTTCATGTAGCCCTATCTCAACTAAGATCCCCTGAGCTTGTAAGCGCTTTATACCTTGGCCTGCCACCAATGGATTCGGGTCTTGCATCGCTACTATCACGCGCTTAACACCGGCATTAATCAGGGCATCTACGCAAGGGGGTGTGCGTCCGTAATGATTGCATGGCTCTAAGGTCACATAGACTTCAGCATCTTTTGCATGTACACCTGCTTCGCTTAAAGCTAGCACTTCAGCATGTGATTCGCCTGCTTTAATATGCGCGCCTTGGCCAATGATTTGATTATTTTTCACAATAACGCAACCCACTCTTGGATTAGGTTGCGTACTGTATAAACCCTGCTCTGCTAGCTGCAGTGCAAGTGCCATGTAGGTATGGTCAGCGGTTGAAAACACAATGAGGTTCAGTGATTAGACTGGTTGTAGTCGCGGCATTAATGCGATGAAATACGACTATTAATTAAGTTATTATTTTCATCAAAGAAAATAAGTAAGCCATGATAAACATGCATGCATTGACCTAAGTCATATTCCATACTGTTAACATCCTCATAGCTTGGACGACCTAATAAAATGCCAATGGCTGCTTTAGGCGTACCTTTAGTAAGTATGTGCTGTTGTAAATCATAAGCCATATCGCCACGCTTACATTCTTTTTCCAGGTTAGCCTCGGCTTGCATCCATTTAATTTGATTAAATTTTTCGCTACCAAAAACAAGACTATCTTTCATTGCCCACCAACTAAAAAAAACGATGGTGAGCAATACAGTAAACGCTGTAAATGCGATTGTTGCCCAGTTTATAAATTTCATTGCCTATTCCTATATGATTACCATGGACTGAGCGTTATCCTGCTCATCTTATAAATCTCGAATTGCGTCGTTAAAATCATCTACATCCGAAAAGCTGCGATATACCGAGGCAAAGCGTATATAGGCTACTTTATCCATCAGTTTGAGTTCATGCATTACGCTTTCACCCAATTCTCGCGCAGGAATCTCACGCTCACCCAAGCTAAGCAATTTTTGTGATATTCGATCTAACGCTCGATCTACATATTCGGTAGGCACAGGTCGCTTATGTAAAGCGCGTGAAAATGATAAACGCAATTTTTCACGATTAAATTCTTCGCGTGTACCATTGGTTTTCACCACTTGTGGCATATGAAGCTCAGCTGTTTCGTAAGTAGTGAAACGTTTATCGCAGACCCCACATTTTCGGCGACGACGAATAGAGTCGCCTTCGTCATTCACGCGTGAATCTATCACTTGCGTATCAGCATCACCACAAAAAGGACACTTCATGATTTAAGTATGGTGTCTAGTTTTGGTAAACAGGAAACCGTGCCGTTAATGCATGCACCTTGGCTTTAGTTGCTGCGATGACTGCATCATCATTTGGATTATCTAGCACATCTGCAATTAGATTGGCGACTAGCTTAGCTTCTTCCTCTTTAAAGCCGCGTGTCGTAATTGCTGGCGCACCAATACGAATGCCTGAAGTTACAAATGGGCTTTCTGGGTCATTAGGAATAGAATTTTTATTTACTGTGATATTCGCTAAACCCAGCGCAGCATCTGCAGCTTTACCCGTTAGGCCTTTTGGTCGCAAATCAACTAAAAACATATGCGACTCAGTACGGCCTGAAATAATGCGTAGGCCACGTGCAGTAAGTGCCTCAGCCATTGCTTGAGCATTTTTAATCACTTGCGATTGATACGCTTTAAATTCAGGTTGCGATGCCTCTAAGAATGCTGTTGCTTTTGCCGCAATCACATGCATTAATGGGCCACCTTGCAAGGCTGGAAATACACTTGAATTAAGAGATTTTTCAAATTCTGCTTTAGCTAGAATAATGCCACCACGTGGGCCACGCAAGGTTTTATGCGTAGTAGAGGTTACAAAGTCGGCATGTGGTACCGGGTTTGGATAAACGCCAGCGGCGATTAAACCAGAGTAATGCGCCATATCAACCATAAAATAAGCACCTACTTTTTTAGCGATTTCTGCCATGCGCGCCCAATCAAAACGTAACGCATAAGCCGATGCGCCACCAATGAGTAGTTTAGGTTTACATTCAATGGCAATGCGCTCCATCTCATCGTAATCTATTTCTTCTTGATCGTTTAATCCATAAGGCACGATGTTAAACAATTTGCCAGATAAGTTGGCGGGTGAACCATGCGTTAAATGTCCGCCATGGCCTAAATTCATTCCCATTACCGTATCACCTGGTTTTAAGATGCTGAAATAAACGGCTTGGTTAGCTTGTGAACCAGAATGCGGTTGCACATTGGCATATTCCGCACCGTATAAGGCCTTTAAGCGATTAATTGCCAATTGCTCAACTTGGTCTACATATTCGCACCCACCGTAGAAACGCTTGCCAGGATAACCTTCAGCATATTTATTCGTTAGTTGTGACCCTTGCGCCTGCATGACTGCTGGGCTGGTATAGTTTTCAGAAGCAATCAGTTCGATGTGCTCATGCTGACGCACAACTTCATGCTCAATCATGCCCCATAAGGCAGAGTCAGCTTTATTTAAAGTATTAGTGTAATTAAATGGTGCCTGATTAATTGGGGCAAGTGACATAATATTTAGCTTTCCAAATACGGTAATTAATTTTAATAAATAAATTTTGGCATATTTTACCACGCCCGGCGATGAACATTAAAACCATAAAGATTAAAGTCGGTGCTTTTCGAATATCGGCATTACAATTTGCCAGCTATAATTAACTTACTTTACACCCCCTTGATTATTGATGAGTGAGATTGCAATTATGAAATGGACCGACAGCTTAAGCATCGCTGAATCACTCTATGATAAGCACCCAGATATTGACCCTCGTACCATTCGGTTTACCGATTTAATGGACTGGGTCATGGCGCTTGATGGCTTTAATGACGCGCCCGAAAAATGTGGCGAAAGAATATTAGAAGCGATACAACTTGCTTGGATAGATGAGACTGAATAATCAGACTATCGACAATTCATCAAGTTCACCATGTCTAAAAATACCATCGTCATTAGTCTTATATGGATAGCACTTGCTGGCGTGATTCTTTACTTGGTCGACAGCATTCAAAATCCAAATAAAATTAATTATTTGGGCGAAGATAGTACAGTTGTATTGAAGCGCGGATTAGATGGACACTATCGTACTGAGGCGCTTATCAATGGAGAAGCAGTGAATGTTTTAGTTGATACTGGCGCGACAGGCGTAGCTATTTCACAAAGTATTGCGGATAAACTTAATCTTAAAAGTATAGATGCAATACGCACCAATACAGCTAATGGCGACAGTGTCGGCTATATGGTGCGGCTAGAATCTGTGAAAGTAGGAGGCGTCATCGCACACAATGTGGCCGCCATGATTGCACCTGGCTTAGATGGTGATGCATTACTAGGCATGTCATTTCTAGGCCGTATGGATGTTAGGTTATTTAACGGTGAAATGACTATTAAGCAGATTGAAAATTAATACTTAAGTTTTTCTAGTGCATTAAGTAATTACCGTGGGTGTGTCGCGCCCAGTTTTTTCTTTTAATTGTGAAATCAGCAACGCAATTTGTATCATCTCAGCCAAAGCCACTTGTGCATCTAAATGATGTTTACGGCTGTCAGGCTCAAATGCTTCTAAATAGATGCGGATGGTTGCACCCTCAGTCCCTGTCCCTGAAAGTCTAAAGACGATGCGTGAGCCGTCTTCAAACAAAATTCGTATGCCTTGATTATGACTAATAGACCCATCAATCGAATCCAGATAGCTAAAATCATCGCAAGTTTTAACGCTGTACGAACCAAAAGTTTGGCCCGGTAGACTTTCAAACTGTGCTTTGATGTGTTGAATTACACTATTGGCGGCATCTGTGGGGATTGTTTCATAATCATGGCGAGAATACACGTTACGGCCAAATTCCGCCCAATGTGCCATCAGAATAGCTTCCACACTCTGCGCCTGACCACAGGCATCAGCTTTGGCGGCCAGTACATTTAGCCAAAATAATACGGCCCATAACCCATCTTTTTCACGTACGTGACTTGAGCTGGTACCAAAGCTTTCTTCACCACACAGCGTCACCTTGCCGGCATCCATTAAATTACCAAAAAATTTCCAACCCGTAGGTGTTTCATAGCAAGGGATATTTAATTTAGCTGCAACACGATCAACCGCACCACTGGTGGGCATAGAGCGTGCGACTCCGGCAATACCTGTTGCATAAGCAGGTACTAATGTTGCATTTGCCGCGAGCACAGCTAGGCTATCAGAAGGCGTTACAAAGAAATTTTTACCCAGTATCATATTGCGATCGCCATCGCCATCTGACGCTGCGCCGAAATCTGGCGCGCGGTCACCGGCATACATAATCTTCACTAAATCTTCTGCGTAAGTTAAGTTGGGGTCTGGGTGCCCGCCATTGAAATCTTCTGAAGGCACGCAGTTCATTAAGCTAGTGATAGGCGCCCCAAGTCTATTTGTAAATATCTCTTGTGCATAAGGGCCAGTCACCGCATGCATGGCATCAAATTGCACTTTAAAGCCACTTGCTAATAATTTTTTAATGGCTGTAAAATCAAATAATTCCTGCATTAAATCAGCGTAATCTTGCACCGCATCAATTATTTTTACAGTAAATTTGCCGTCATCAAAAATCGTTTCACCAATATGATCAATATCAATTTCCGGTAAATCAGCAATTTTATAGTGAGTAATGAGTTTACTTTTTGCAAACACGTCATCTGTAATTTTTTCCGGCGCTGGGCCACCATTACTAATGTTATATTTAATTCCAAAGTCACCATTGATGCCGCCTTGATTATGGCTAGCAGACAATACCATGCCACCATAAGTGTGGTATTTACGGATGATATGGGAAGCAGCGGGGGTAGATAAGATGCCTGCCTGCCCAACTAAAACCCGAGCAAAACCATTGGCAGCAGCCATTTGTATAATCGTTTGAATTGCTGGGCGATTGTAATAGCGGCCATCCCCACCCACCGTTAGTGTGGCGCCTGCTGGCACTTTAAGCGTATCAAAAATACTTTGTACAAAGTTCTCTAAATAGCCTGGCTGTTGAAATACTTTAACTTTTTTTCGTAAGCCAGAAGTGCCTGGCTTTTGATCATTAAATGCGCTGGTTGGCTTGCTAATGATTTTCATCACTTTTTCTCTTTATGAATAGTTTCATACAATATAAATGATGTTTACTGCATCATCAACCATTCTAATTAAACATTTGCTAAATGCTACTGATACTAATAATTTCGTGATTAATTAAAATGAAAATAACTGAATTAAAAATTCGGTCTCATCTATAAGTGGAATACTTGAGGTATCATTAAAGTATTAGAGAATTGTCCGACAGTTGGATGAATGAAATAAAAGACTTTGTAAATGACCAACTTGCCATATGTATTGATGAAACTCCGTCTGGGAATACAACTACCAGGCTTTTTTTTGTTATTATTCCTCTCATTATTTGCGAGCAATTCAGCTTATGCGCTCACACCTGATAGCCAAACCAATCTCCAAGTAGTAAGCCCTTCTCCAGTCGCACACATTCAAAACCCCACACTCATCGTGGGGAGTGAGCAAGATTTCCCGCCTTTTGCCACAGGATTGACTGACGAGACTGCGGGTGGCTTTACCGTTGAGTTGTGGAAAGCAGTAGCGGCAGAGGCTGATTTAAATTACAGCATCCGCGTGCGGCCTTTTCATGAACTTCTTCAAGATTTCAAAGCAGGAAAAATTGATGTTTTGATTAATCTTGCAGCATCAGAACAGCGACATGAGTTCGCTGATTTTACTGTACCGCACGTGGTTGTGCATGGTGCGATTTTTGTGCGTAAGGGTGAAACCAGTATACGTTCTGAAAATGACTTTGCTGGCAAATCTATTATCGTCTTGAGTGCTGACTTAGCACATGACTATGCGCTATCCAAGGGATGGAAAAAGCAGTTGGTGTTAGTCAACACTGCAGAAGAGGGCTTACGTTTGCTGGCATCAGGTAAACACGACGCTATGCTATTAAGCAAGCTGACTGGGATGCAGACTATTCAATCAACAGGATTAAATAATATAGAGGCACTCAAAACCAAGGCGGGGTTCTCACAGAAGTTCTCGTTTGCCGTGCAAAAGGGGCAAGCTGACTTATTACATAAAATCAATGAAGGATTAGCGGTTACTAAAGCTAATGGCGTTTATAACACTATTTATGAAAAATGGCTTGGGATCTATGACGTAAAAGAAATTACGTTTCTTGATTTTATAAAATACCTTATTCCTATTCTTATAATATTTATTAGCATTTTGGTTTATTCTTTAAATTTAACTAAACGTGAAAATGAAGACAAAAAAGCCCTATTTCATATGAACCCTAACGCCATTGTTGTCATTGATAACAATAGTAAGGTCTCTGACATCAATCCGGCTTTTGGTCAGATGTTTAATACCAAGGAATCTACGCTCATTGGGCTGACTGAGCTAGAATTTGATCGTTTTATTCAAGCAAAATGCACCGGTGAAGACCCTTACCTAGCCACATCTAACTTGCCTATTATTGCTGATTTGAAAGCTAAGCAAACGGTTGCATCAATTAACAACCATGAATTAACCTTTACCATTCAGTCCGAGGGCATTAAGGTTATTGCGCGTAGCTATGTAGATTGCAATATCACTCGCATCAGCCGCATCATACACTTTCAAGACATTACCGAAAGATCCCATGTTGATAGAATGAAATCGGAATTTATTGCGACTGCCGCCCATGAGCTTAGAACACCGATGACCACGATATTTGGCTACGCAGAGTTATTAAAAGACATGCCGCTTGATGCAGAAATGCAAAAAGAGATGATCACCACGATTTATGGACAATCAGAAGCTATGATTGTGCTTTTAAATGACATTCTAGATATGGCAAAAATGGAGGCGCAGGCGGCTAATCTTTATCAGATGAAGATTCAGCCCATCGAACCGATATTAGCAGCGCTTACCGATACATTTATTACGCCAGATAACCACAATAAAGTCGTGCTTGAAATGAGCCCAAATCTGCCGGATGTCAATATCGATAAAACTAAAATTGAACAAGCCATTAAGAACTGTTTAAGTAATGCCTATAAATTCTCGCCGAATAATAGTGAGATCAATATGCGGGTGAGCGAAGTCATGCGTGAGGGAATGCCTCATCTGCTCATTGCCATTCAAGACCATGGCATTGGTATGACCCATGAACAGTTGAATCGTGTTTATGAGCGGTTTTACCGTGCAGATCAATCAGGCAGCGTGCCTGGTACAGGTTTAGGCATGGCGATAATGAAAGACATTATCACTCATCATGGTGGCACGATAGAGGTGACAAGTGAGTATGGGGTAGGCACAAAGGTGATGTTGTATTTGCCTGTTGCTTAAAGCGCATCACATTTCACCTAGCTTCATGTCTAAGGCTAAAATACAAAACGCCCGATGCTAGGCATCAGGCGTTTTAATATGGGTCAATGCAGCTAACTAAGCGTCAGTCTACTTGACTAATAGGTTAGTGCCTTAATTATAACCAGTAGACAAAAACAAATAGACCTAACCAAACGACATCGACAAAGTGCCAATACCAAGCAACACCCTCAAATCCAAAATGATGCTCAGGTGTGAAATGACCTTTCATGCAACGCAGTAAAATCACAATGAGCATGATTGTACCTAACATTACGTGAAAACCGTGAAAGCCTGTGAGCATAAAGAAGCTAGCGCCATAAGCCCCAGATCTTAGCGTTAAGCCCATTTCAGTATAGGCTTCATGATATTCTGTTGCCTGACATACCAAGAATGCAATACCTAGCGCTACCGTCAGTGCCATACCAATAATGAGTTGTTTACGATTGTTTTTAATTAAACCCCAATGCGCCCAAGTAATCGTAGCACCCGATGATAGTAATAATGCAGTGTTGATGGCTGGTAGACCCCATGCTGCCATTGGATGCAACGTGCCTGGTTTGAATTCACCTGACACAGTCATGCCACCAGGACCTGTTGATGGCCATGTGCCTAAAAAGTCTTTATACGGGGTGATGTCTAAATCATAACCCCCTAATTCTGGCACTGAAAGTACGCGCATATAAAACAGCGCACCGAAAAAGGCCGCAAAGAAAGCAACTTCTGAGCAAATAAATACAATCATGCCAATACGGAATGACTTATCTTCCCAGCCTTTAAATTGGCCAGTAACACTTTCTGTAATGACAGCACCCATCCACTTAAATACCATGCTTAAAATAAGAATGGCACCTAAAATCATCATCCATTTACCAGGCGCTTGCAAATAAGCGAGATCTTTACTTTTATCCGTCGCTACGCTGAAAATGAAACCAGAGGCTAATGATAGTAAGCCGGCAGCAATAACTGCTGGGTAAATACTACCGTGCGGTACGTAATACTGATTGTTCGAATGTGTCGCCATGCAATAACTCCTGTGCATTTTATAATTAAATTCAAATGGCTAAAATTCAGCCATTACCTCACCTTAAACCACTGCCTACATTAACACGTGTTACTTTATTTAACTGCTGGAAAAAATGAATAAGACAACGTCATGTCAGATACATCTTTTGGCAAATCTGGACTTACAAAAAAGCGTAGTGGCATTGCTCTTTCTTCACCAGGCTTAAGTGATTGCCTAATAAAACAAAAGCACTCAATTTTTTTAAGGTTAGCTGCTGCAATACCTGGTGTAACGCTCGGTATTGCTTGACCTACTACCACCTCATTAGTCGTATTTTTTGCAACAAAAATCACTGTTTCTATTTGCCCAGGATGCACTCTAACACTCGTCGTTTTAGGGTAGAAATTCCAACCTAACCCTGACATTACGCTAGAAGTAAACTGTACATTTACCCATCTTGTATTATCTATTTTTGCCTTAGCAAGTACCGTCGCAGTGTTTTGCGTCTTGCCATTTAAGCCAGTCATACTGCATAAAACGTTGTAAATAGGCACAAGCGCAAAAGCAAACAATAAAGAACCAAGGAGCATCCATAAAAGCTTGCGTATTAAACGCTGGTTTTTTAAATCAAGTTGGTCTTTAGCGGTTAATACTTTACTTTCGTTTACTGATGCCATATTGCAAACATAGACACTACATACCAAGCTAAAGCAATGCCCCCTAATACCAAGGCTATTTTTTTGTTACTGATTTTTATATTTTTTACTGACTTATCCATATTTACCCAAATTAAGCTCGGCTTAAATATCAAGCCGAGTTTTTGTCATTATTTAACTGTTGGTTGCTCAGTAAAGCTATGGTATGGCGGTGGAGAAGGTAATGTCCACTCTAAACCTTGCGCGCCTTCCCAAACTTGAGCTGTTGCTTTTTTGCCACCACGTGCACAGGTCACAATGTTATAAACGAATAACAGTTGTGATAAGCCCAGTGTAAACGCTGCGATTGTTGAAATCATATTGAACTCGGCAAATTGCAATGCGTAGTCTGGAATACGACGTGGCATACCTGCTAAACCTAAGAAGAACTGAGGTATGAAGGTTAAGTTAAATGAAATCGCTGTTAGCCAGAAGTGAAGTTTACCTAGTTTTTCGTTATACATATGACCAGTCATTTTAGGTAACCAGTAATAAGTACCTGCCATAATGCCCATGATGCCACCCGCAAATAGCGTGTAGTGGAAATGCGCTACGATAAAGTAACTATTGTGATATTGCGCATCAGCAGCAACGTCAGCTAGTACTAGGCCTGTTAAGCCGCCGATACCAAATAAGATAATCCAGCCTACAGTAAACAACATAGGTGTTTCAAAGCTCATAGAGCCTTTCCACATCGTTTTAATCCAGCAGAAGAACATCACAGCCAATGGTAGTGAAATTGCCATAGTGCTGTACATAAAGTAAAGCAATGCTGGCACTGGCATACCTGAAGTGAAGAAGTGATGCGCCCAAACAACTACTGATAACACGCCTACACCCCAGAATGAATACACTTGTGCTTTATAACCATACATAGGTTTACGTGAGAATGTTTCTAAAATTTGTGGAATGAATCCCCATACTGGCAATAACAAAATATAAACTTCAGGATGACCGAAGAACCAGAATAAGTGTTGGAACATGATTGGGTCACCACCACCAGCCGCATCAAAGAAATGCGTACCAAAGTGACGATCCGTTAATAACATAGTCACTGCACCAGCAAGTACTGGAATCGTGGCAATCAATAAGAAAGCAGTAATTAACCAGCCCCATACGAACATTGGCATTTTCATTAAAGTCATGCCAGGTGCGCGCATATTAAATACGGTGACGATAATATTGATTGAACCTAATACTGAAGAAATACCTAATAGGTGAACTGCGAAAATTGCAAAGTCAACGCCAATGCCACCTTGAATAGATAGCGGCGGATAAAATGTCCAGCCTGTAGCCAGTGCGCCATCACCAATGCCAAACAAGGCTAGTGTGAACGGTAGGGTTAATAGAATTGCAGAAGGAGGAAGTAACCAAAACCCCCAGTTATTTAAACGCGGCAAAGCCATATCGGGCGCACCAATTTGCAATGGAATCATCCAGTTAGCAAATCCTGTCGCAGCCGGCATCAATGCAGCAAAAATCATAATCAAGGCATGAACGCCAATTAACTGATTAAAAAATTCAGGATTCATTAACTGCAAACCTGGTTTAAATAATTCAGCACGAATACCCAAAATCATTGCCCCGCCAACAAAGAACATAATCAGCGCAAATGTTAGATACATGGTGCCGATATCTTTGTGGTTGGTGGTAGTTAGCCAACGCATAATGCCTGTTGGGTGTTCAGCATGCTCTTCATGATGCGCTACTGTTGTTGTACTCATTACCTTCTCCTAATTACTTAAACTAAATAATTGCTGTTGATTCAAATCGTGTTAGTTATTTATTGACGCGCCGCTTTAACTTGTGCTGGCTGCAATACATCACCCACGCTATTGCCTAATGCGTTTCTTTCATAGGTAATGACTGATGCAATTTCAGTATCATTTAATAACGCTTTCCATGACGGCATGACACGCACGCCATTTAATACGCGGTCTAAATGACTATCTTTAAGATACTTACCATCTGCACCGAAAATTGGCGCATTGGCAATTTTACTGCCAGTTAATGCTGGGAATGCTGGCGGTAAGCCTGCACCTGAGACTTGATGGCAAACAGCACAGTTTTTCTCGTACACAGTTTTACCATTAGCGATTAGTTCGTCTTTAGTCCATTCTTTATCGGCACCTGCTGAAGCCTTAGCAAGCTCTTCTTTTTTAGCAGCTACCCATACTTTGTACTCTTCTACCGGAAGTGCATCAACCACCACTGGCATGTAGCCATGACCTTTACCGCACAGTTCTTTACATTGGCCACGATATGTACCAGCCTTCTCCACTTGTACCCAAGTTTCGCGAATGAATCCAGGCACAGCAAGGCGTGAAGAACCAAATTGTGGCACCCACCAGTTATGCATCACATCTGCAGAAGTCATCAAAATACGTACTTTCGAACCGACTGGAAGCACTAAATGGTTATCAACCTCAAGGAGGTAGTTTTCATCTTTTGTGCCGGAAAAACCTTTATCTGTCTGCTCTTTCGGTGTAGATAAGTTACTTACAAACTTAATACCTTGTGCATCACCATCCATATACTCATACTGCCAGCGCCATTGTGAGCCGGTAATCTTAATCACCATATTGGCTTTATCGCGCGTATTCTCCATCATGATCACGCTGTGATAGGCTGGAATGCCCATAATCACAAAGTCAATGAGTAGCAAAATTGCGAATGGGATGAGCGTCCAAAAAATTTCAACCGTGGTTGATGGCGCTTTATCGGTAACTGGTTTAAAGTTTTTACTTTTGCGATGCGCAAAAATAGAGTAAATCATAATGGCTAGTACCACAACGAAAATAGCCATTGCAATCAACATAAACTTATTATGTACATGTAATGTATCTAAGGCCATTGGCGTTACTGGCTCGGGGAAATTCCAAGAGTAGTCAGCACGCGCACTTAATGAAGCTAACATGGCTGAAATACCTAAACTAATCTTTCTATAACCTCGCATAAAACTTACTCCAAAACTAAATTAATTAATATTTTTTAATTTTTGCCTGAGATCACGCGCCAATAAGGTGCGCTGCTCATCACTAATAAAATTCCGACCAAACTCAACTTCGTTACCATGTGAACTTATAAAAAGTGCACTTTTACCATTACTACCTTTAATCGCTAATACATCACGCACATTAACTTGTGCCCAATATCTTTGAAAAACTGTTTTAGTTGATTCTTTATAATTTCTTTTCTCTACAACAACGCGATCTTCTTCAATGGTGATACTTTCAAAATCATCTGCGTGTAAATAGATCGTATAAAAAGCATAGGCGAATGCCAAAATTTCTAATCCAGCAAAAGGTAAAACTAACCAAGCGCCTATGCTTGCAAAACCTATGGCTATCAAAAATGCTACAGTAGCCATCGCCGCTAGTAACTTAATACTGTCATCAGGCGATAGTGAGTTATTTGGCCTTGCAATAATCGTATAACCCAAATCTGACACTGCCATAGAAAGCCCTGAATTAAAAAAACTTCAAAGTTCAAGAAGTATAATCTGAAGAAAAAATCTAAAGATAAAGCCAATTTTATTGTTTTTATATGGCTTTCTTACATGCGACATTTTGACGCAGAGCAAAAATAACACGAAAAGTAATTTAGCTCAAGAAAATATTTACATTTCGTTAACAAATATACCTAAATATACCTATCTTAATTGAAATAATTTGGCTGTATATTAAGACCAATTTTGACTTATATTAGTGAATATGACACTATCTAATCATCGAAAAAAGTAAAAATTCTCGCTCGGATGCTTATTAATCAGCAGGCGAATTGGGTGCATAGGCAAACTATTAATGAACACGCATAAGATTAATTTTCCAGAAATCTCTCTCTACGGTAATTTGTGACAGTGGCAAAAACTAAAAGCCAGGCAGTAGCCTCTGGGCCAGAACATTTTAACATCATCATTATTGGTGCTGGCCCTAGTGGCTTATCTGCAGCTGTACGTGCTGCTGAGCAGAATGTTGATTACTTGTTGTTAGATGCAGCACCAGCGGCAGCGAGTACGATTCGAAATTATCAGCGCGGCAAGTTGGTCATGTCTGAGCCCCGCGGTTTGCCGTTACGCAGCCCCTTACCTTTTACTGCTTCCTTACGTGAAACCGTGCTTGAGACATGGGAAAAAACCATTGCAGACTTTCATGTCAACGTCCGTTACGAGACTAAGGTGACAGGTTTAAAACGTGGCGAAAAGTCACTGGAAGTTGAACTGGCGGATGGAGGCATACTCACTGCAGATCATGTGGTGTTAGCGATGGGTGTGCAAGGCAATTTGCGTAAGCTGGAAATACCAGGCGGTGACCTACCACAAATTCAATATCAACTTGATGACCCCCAAGCGTATCAGGATGAAACGATCGTCGTGGTTGGTGGTGGTGATAGCGGCGTCGAAAATGCATTGGCGCTGACTGGTCGAAACCAAATCATCATCCTGAATCGTGAGGAAGACTTTAGTAATTGTAAGGATAGCAACCTTAGCCAATTGACTGATGCTAGAAAACGCGGGGCGTTGGATTGGTTGCTGGAAACGAAACCTCAGTCTATAGAAGTTAATACTAAAGGCGAGTTTCCAATTACCGTGTTTGCCAATACATTGAATGGCGTTGAACGCATTCCTTGTCACCGTGTAATCGCCCGGCTTGGTGCGCTACCCTCTCGCCCACAGTTGGAAAGCTTTGGTGTGGGATTTTCAACTCCTGATCTAGAGGCGCTTCCACAGCTATCCTCACACTACGAATCAAGCATTCCCGGCGTATATATTATTGGGGCATTAGCCGGATACCCTTTAATCAAGCAAGGGATTAATCAAGGGTATGAGGTCATTGAATACATCTTAGGTAACCCGGTTGAACCTGCGGACAGCACTTTGTTACGTGAAAAGTTTGCAAACTTTTGTTCAGACCGAGGTATTGATGATGTATTGCAGAAAATTCGTAAGAGTGTGCCGTTACTGGCTATGCTCAATACCTTGCAGTTGCGAGAATTGGTGCTAGAAAGCAATATTCTGTTGCCAAAAGCAGGCGATATTATTTTCAAAAGAAATGATTACAGCACTACATTCTTCTTTATTGTCGAAGGTGAGCTGGACATTCTCATTGACGATGACGATATCCCAGACGGCACACTTAAAACTGGAGAGTTTTTTGGTGAGCTGGCGTTGGTATCAGGTCGGCGCCGAGCCGGTACGGTCCGCGCTAGCAAGCCATGCGTGTTAATAGAAACGCCTAGGCGTGTGATGCAAAAGCTCATTGATTCAGTGCAGTCAATGCGCCGAATACTCAATGAAGTGGCTATCAAGACGATTGTTCATCTCTGTATAGGCTTGTCTCTCAGTGAAGATGACCTTAATGATGTCGCTAATAACGCCACACTTAAAAGCTATGCGGCGGGTGAAGAGCTATTCCATGAAGGGGATGAGGCTGATGGGCTTTACCTGATTCAAAGTGGATCGGTGACGGTTTCACGTATGATAGGGGGTAGAGAGGTTGTATTATTTTATGTGGCAGCTGGTAACTATGTTGGAGAAATGTCACTAGTTTCTGGTGAGCCGCGTTATGCGACTGTGCGAGCAGCAATTGCAACTGACGCCGTGTTGATAGAAGCAGGGCGGATGAGAGACATTATTGCTCGTAATCCTGAAATTCGTAGTGAGCTCGATGCGCGCTACTTGCAACACTTGCAAGATAACGAAAATCGTCAGCAACTAGAAACCGCTTTTGATGTTAATAAAGTTGCAAGCACGCAATCCACACCATCAAGTCTGATTTCTTTCCTAATTCAACAAGGTGTGGGTGAAGCTACCGATGTGTTGCTCATCGATGAATCATTATGTGTACGCTGCAATCACTGCGAGCAAGCGTGTGCCGACACTCATGGCGGGGCAACCCGTTTAGACCGTGATGCGGGACCAATATTTGCAAACATTCGCGTCCCCACTTCATGTCGTCATTGCGAACATCCACACTGCATGAAAGATTGTCCGCCTGATGCAATTCATCGTGCCCCGCATGGCGAGGTCTATATTGATGACAGCTGCATTGGTTGTGGTAACTGCCAGCAAAATTGCCCTTACGACGTTATACAAATGTCGGTGATTCATGACCAGCCTGAACCTAGTATTTGGCAGATGTTATTAGGCATACAGCCGAAAGCATTGCCGGTGATAGATGGGGCCAAAGTGGCAGTTAAATGTGACATGTGCAAGGATATTACTGGCGGTCCAGTGTGTGTGCGTGCTTGTCCGGTTGGCGCAGCCTTACGCGTTAAACCAGAAGAACTACTCAGTTATGCTAGTGGCAGTGCCGGTGACGCTAGTTTAATCAGCGCAGATGAAAATTAGAGGGTAGGCTGATGCAGCATAGCAATATCTTTGACTACAAAAAATACCGCTACTTTAAATTAGCGGTCATTATCATTTTAATTGCATTTTCTGCTTACCTGCTGTTTGAGCCGGCGGTTGGGCACTATGGTGGCAGTTGGTTAGGTTATAGCCTAGGTACAGCTTCTGCTGCACTCGTATTTTGGATGGCGTGGTACGGAATAAGAAAACGCCGCTATCGCAGTAGTGGTACTACCCAGGGCTGGTTGTCAGCGCATATTTATCTAGGTACTGCCCTCATTTTCTTGGCGACATTGCATAGTGGCTTACACTTTGGCCTTAATATTCATACAGTCACTTATGGCATTTTGCTAGTGGTCGTAGTGAGTGGCTTTTTTGGTAATTACGCTTATATGATTTATCCACGCCTAATGACTGAAAATATGGGCGAAGATAACCTAGATGGGCTACTACTCCGTATTGCAGAATCAGACAAGATGGCGCGTCAGATTGCATTGTTGATGCCAGATGACATCAACGACACCGTGGCACGTGCTTGTCGCGAAACATCGATTGGCATTGGTTTGTTAGAGCAACTCAAAGGTTTCCAGCCAGACTGTCCCACGGCCACGGCGGTACAACAACTTACGTTGCTAGGTAATGACTTGCCTATAGAGCACCGAAAATTATACCGTGATCTTTATTCCATCATGGTGAGACGAGAGTCTTTGGTAAAACGCGCTAGGCAAGATTTAATGTACCGCGCTAGGATGGGTTTCTGGCTGTATTTCCACGTACCCTTTGCTATTGCTTTATTAATGGCGATGATCGCCCATGTTGTCGCTGTATTTTTTTATTGGTAATTTAATATCCGTATGATTAATTGCCTTTTAATCAAAATTTCTCATAACTCTCGAGGCGTACTAGCTCGCAGTTATCGCACCTTAACAGCTGAAGAAATTACTATCGGGCGTGGTGCAGAGTGCACAATACATTTGCTAGATCCACGCTTAGCAATGCATCATGCCGTTATTAAAAGGCTGGACGATGGTCAGCTATATCTAGTAGCAATCAATGGTGAACTTGCAGTAGAAGGCAATGTGCTGCAAAACGTTGAGCTTACGCATGGCAAGCTGGTGACCATTGGTCCTTATCAATTGAAAGTTGAACCTGCACCACCAGATGTCAATCTGGCGGTTTCTCTGTTGCTGTTACAACGACTGCCAGATGACTTTCAAGATTTAAAATTACGGACTCATGAGCCCTTACGAGGGGCTTCAAGCTTTAAACGGCGATTAGCGCTATGGATGGTCGCATTTATTGCGCTGATGTTCCTTGCATTGCCAATAGCGCAGAACTTAATTCCACAATTACACAAAACCATGGCACAGCTTCCACTTGGTTTTGATCGAGTATGGAGCCCAGGTCACATTTCTAATTCACACCTGCATTTTGGCTCCCAATGTTTTAATTGCCATGAAGTGTTAACGCGTAAAGTGACAGATAAAGCATGCGTAAAATGCCATCGGGATATTCCGCCTCATATTGCAGACCCAGCATTGCAAAAACGTGTGTTTAAAACGACTAGCTTATTTTCTGATGGGATACGTTGCGCTGAATGCCATCGAGAACATAAAGCACCCAATCCAATAGCAAGGCAAGACAATGCAACTTGCGTAAAGTGTCACGCCAACATTAAAGCGGCTGATGCAAAAACGACTCTTCCTGATATTCGAGATTTTGATTTTGATCATCCAGACTTCAAACTCACCTTTACCACTGGGACGGTTGAAGAAGGTACCGTACAAAAGACAGAACGTATCCCGCAAGCAGAAACGGCGCGCCTAATTGAAAAATCAGGTTTAAAATTTCCTCACTCCCAGCATGTTGGGTTAGTGCAAGGCCCAAATGGCATATGGGATGTACGTGAATTATCATGTACCAATTGCCATCAGCAAGAAGGCAAAGAAATGCGCTTAAAACCCATCTCCTATCAGCGTGATTGCCAGCTTTGCCATGCAAATCAATTGCAAGTGGGTAGCAAAAAACAAACATTCAGCGTGCCTCATGGAGCAGAGCAAAATGTTATTAATACATTGAAGCTACAGGCGCCGAAGGACTTTTCACGTCATTTAGATTCGCTAAAATATGGTGGCTGCGCTTATTGCCATGAAGTGCAAGACGCTCAAAAAGATGACGTCTTAGCTTGGCGCATCAGGCCATTACAGATCAATCAAGATTGGTTTAGCAAAGCCCATTTTAATCATGCTTCGCATCGCACGCAGCTATGCCAGTCTTGTCACCAAGTGGAAAATTCAGAGTCTAGTGCAGACGTTGCGATGCCGGATAGAAAATCGTGCTTGCGCTGCCATTCTGGCAATAATCCAAAATATAAGCGTATTGCGAGTAGTTGTATGTCTTGCCATAACTTCCACAGTTCACATATGCCACAAGAGTCAATAAAAAAGATTGAAGGCTTAGACTGAGCTAAAGTGATGGAGAAGCCACTTTTTTCAAAAAGTAAGTGGTAAAGAATATTAAGATAGTGAATTTTGTAACTGCTAAAGGCCGGTAATGATGCATCACTTGCCAGGCATTAGTCACGACAAAGTAGAAGTTAAGACAATCTAGATTTAATGATGTTTAATTGGTGCCGGGAGGGGGAATCGAACCCCCACGTTGTCGCCAACGCGGGATTTTGAGTCCCGTGCGTCTACCAATTCCGCCATCCCGGCATATTTGAAAAATACATTACTGTATAATTTGCGATTTCGCTATTATAACAAGCTCTGAGATTTATGCGTACAGAAGATTTCGATTTTTATTTGCCTAGCGAATTAATTGCTCAACACCCTACCTCCGACAGAACTGCAAGCCGTATGTTGCATCTTAATGGTGCTGATGGCAGCTTGAGTGATCAGCTTTTTGTCGATTTACCTAGCTGTTTACACGCGGGTGATTTAGTCGTATTTAACGATACTCGAGTGATTAAGGCACGATTATTTGGCCATAAGCATACGGGTGGCAGTGTTGAAGTATTAATAGAGCGTGTAATTAACCAGCATACAGCTTACGCACATGTGCGCGCCTCACGGGCACCGAAAGTAGGTAGTTTAATAAAGCTGTCAGAGGCTTTTGATGTGGAAGTAACGGCACGGCGTGATGATTTGTTTGAGTTGCATTTTTTAAGTGAAACGGCTGTATTAGATTTGCTTGAACAATATGGCGCATTGCCATTACCCCCCTACATTACCCATGAAGCAACGAGTGAAGACGAAACGCGATATCAAACAGTATTTAGTAAACATTTAGGCGCTGTTGCCGCGCCTACTGCAGGTTTGCACTTTAATAATGCCATGCTAGATACGCTAAAACAAAAAGGTATTGATATTGCCTACGTTACTTTGCATGTGGGTGCGGGCACGTTTCAACCCGTGCGCGTTGACAATATACAAGACCATAAAATGCATAGTGAGCTTTACAGCATTTCACAAACAACGGTGGACATGATTGCTGAAACCAAACGCCATGGTGGAAAAGTGATTGCGATTGGCACCACCGCTTTGCGCGCCTTAGAAAGTGCTGTCCGTGTAAGCGTATCTAACCCAGAGGGTGATTTGCAAGCGGGCAATAGTGAGACAGATATTTTTATTACACCCGGCAGTCACTTTAAGGTGGTTGATCGCTTGTTTACTAACTTTCATTTACCTAAAAGTACGCTACTCATGTTAGTGTCGGCATTTGCTGGTGTAGAAAATATTAAAAAGGCTTATGCACATGCCATAGAAAAGCAGTATCGTTTTTTTAGTTATGGCGATGCAATACTGATAGAAAAACAAGTTATAAATGAACAAACTATTGCTTGAACGAATATAGACGATTGATTGACTAAACCTCACATTATTAATAACTAAGCATTACTTATGACCACAAAAGAAGAAAGAATCATTATGCGTATTTCAACTGTATTATTTGCCTTAGTCCTCACTGCTACATTTCAACCAGTACAAGCGGAAATTTTAGCGGAGGCTCAAGTTGGCATTAAAATCCCCTTGACCCAAAAACCAAGCACACGACCCATGACAGTAGCTTACATTCCTGGGTTAAAACACTATTACATTGCAGATGGTGGCTTAGCACCAATGGGAAGTGAAACAGAAGCCCCTATTTCAAAATCAGAAGTGCATAGTTATGACAGTGAAGGTAAATATGTTAACTCTTCGCGCCCTGGCTACGATAATCGTTCAATTTATTACAACGTTAATACCAATAAGTTAGAAACGATTACCTACAATATTTCTAGCTTCGGCGGTTTTTCTCCCAATACGGGTATATTTTCTATCGATCTCACAGAATCGGGAGAGCTAAAAGAGACTTCTAGTGATGTATTTGGCTTTAATCCTGCTTTTGGTGATGCCAATACGATGCCCAGTTACAACCCTGAAACTAATCAGTATTATGCCAAACAAGGGCGCAGTAACAAGGTACTTGTTGTTGATTTAAAAGTACGCGAACAAATCGCTGAAATCAATTTAGATTTAGCTAAAGCAGGCGTGGCATTTGATGATGTGAGTGATTGTTTCATTGCTTATAGCGGTATTAAAGGTGAAGAATTTGCGTTATTAGATATTGATCATAAAGCGGTATTGATCTTTGATTTAAGTGGTAAGTTTGTAGGTAAAAGTGCATTGCCAAAAGAGCTAAAATTGCGCTCACATAACCATCTGAATGGCGCCGGCTATGCCAATGATATGATATTTGTCTATCACGAGTCTGAGGGCGAATTCGGTACCTACTATGGATTTAAGGTACTTAAAGCTAATTAATATAGACGCACTTGTAGAAAATAAAAAACCGCCCGTAGGCGGTTTTTTATTTTCTAACTTAAAGAAAGAATTATTTACCTAGCATACCTGCTAGTTTGCCTGAAACCATACCAAACAATGCACCGATGACTACTGATATTGCTACTAGTATCACTGGGTTTGTTAAGTTCATTGCTGCTGTATTACCTGCTGAACCAGCTGTTAAAGCTAGACCGGCTGTAGCTGCATAACCGTAAACATTAGCTGGCACCACTGAAAGTAAATTCATGCCTGCTACAATAACTAACGGGAACACAGTCACTGCAATAATCACTGGTGCAGCTAAAGCGCCTAAACCAGCTAATGCACCAGAGCTTACTAAGTAAAGTGCAACGCCAGCCATAACAGCACCAAAAATCATACCAGCAATAGTTTTTTGCAATGCGGCATCATCTCCACCTGTATGAAAGTAGCAACCCCATGCAATAAAACCAACCCATACTAAAGCGACGCCAGCGAGTGGGTTTAATGCTAAAAATGCCCACACACCCCCTAAAACAGCAATACTTAATGCAAGTGCAGTTAATTTCGACATACTTAATTCTCCTAATTATTATAATGAGTATCAGCTAATGCGAACAGCGGCGAGATATGCGGAACTTTTTGTGACTTAAGTTGCCCCTTCATAAAAACGCTAGGGCAATACTGAACGATTTTTACAGAAATGTAAACTTTTTTTAGCACTAATATGGAGCAAAAGCCAAGATAAGATAGAAAATCAGCTGATTTTCTAAGTGTTTTTTGGAGCGGAATTTTCAACTTTTTGTGTGTAATTATTTTTTTTTGGGCTGTAATCCCAATGTTTACGCCATGCAGCTAAGACCATATTGGGATACTGTGGCTGGCCTAAACTGCCATTGTAGCGACCTAATGCACGATACAAATCACCGTGCTCAATATCTAAATAGTGCCTTAAAATTGTACATCCATAACGTAGATTGGTCCGTAAAAGGAATAAATTATGGTCATGAGCACCAATGCTGCGTGGCCAAAATGGCATAATCTGCATAAAGCCGCGTGCACCAGATGATGATACGGCATATTTTTTAAAGCCACTTTCTACATGAATCAAACCTAATACCATTTGCGGGTCTAGGCCAGCGCGGGTTGCTTCATAGTGTACTGTGCGCAATAAATCTTCACGATAGGTTTCGTCTGGAATGCGACTTTTAAGACGCTGAGACATTTCATTGAGCCACGCATTACCTTCTTCAGGGGTGGCAAACATGAGTTTAGGTTCGGCACGGTCACTAATGCTACGTTGCATCATTGCCTTTACGCTATTAGATAATGGCTCTTCAATTTGTGACCCAGCAAAGCTCATGGTTGAAACCAAAGTTCCAAACAATACGAACAAGCCACATTGAATAATTCTAAGCATAGTTAATTATATGGCCACTTTTTGCATAAATTCAACCACATTAGTCATTAATACTGATTGCGCTTCTGCATCTGCTCTGGCTTTATACTCCACCATACCGTCTGCTAAACCACGCTCACCAATGACTAATCGATGGGGTAAGCCCATTAAATCGGCTTCTGCGAACATGACGCCAGGGCGCTCACCTCTATCATCTAACAGTACGTCTACACCAGCGGCCACTAATTCACTATACAAAGTATTAGCCGCTAATTTAACCGGTTCAGACTTGTCGTAGCCAATAGGACAAATTGCCACCGAAAATGGCGCCATACTTGCAGGGAAAATAATGCCGCGTTCATCATTCCCTTGTTCAATCGCAGCCCCTACAATCCGTGACACGCCAATGCCATAACAACCCATTTCCATCACTTGTGTTTGGCCATTTTCGTCTAAGTATGTTGCGTTCATTGCTTCTGAATATTTAGTGCGCAATTGAAAAATATGTCCCACTTCAATGCCACGGCAAAGCGATAGCGTACCCTTGCCATCTGGGCTAGCATCACCCTCAACAACATTGCGAATATCCGCGACTAAACTTGGCTCAGCTAAATCCCGACCAAAATTGACGCCTGTTAGATGATATTTTGGTTTATTAGCACCACACACAAAATCACTCATGGTTGCAACGGTTTTATCTGCAATCACCGTTACATTTACACCCACATTAACCGGGCCAATAAAACCTGGGGGGCAATTTAAATGAGCGCGAATTTCTTCTTCTGTGGCTAAACGGAAGTCCGCTAAGCCTGCTAACTTAGCAAACTTTACTTCATTTAAATTATGATCACCTCGCAATAAAGCTAGGTAAAACTGGCTTATTCCATCCGAATTATTAACAATGAGCGCAATGGCCTTAACCGTGTTTTCAATGCCAATATTGAGCAACTTCGCCACATCTGCGCAAGCAGTTTGTTTAGGTGTTTCAACTTCTTGCATCAGCGAATTTGGCACGTTACGCACAGCAAGCGTGATTGCTTCTGCTAACTCTACATTGGCCGCATAATCAGAGGTATCACAATAGGCTAGGCCATCTTCACCTGAATCAGCCAGCACATGAAACTCATGAGATCCATCACCACCAATTGCACCAGTATCGGCCTTTACCGCTCTAAATTTTAAACCTAGGCGATTAAAGACATTGCTGTAGGCTTGAAACATGGTTGAATAGGTTTGCTCTAGTGATGCAAAATCAGTATGGAATGAATAGGCATCTTTCATCATAAATTCGCGGGCACGCATCACACCAAAACGTGGGCGAATTTCATCACGGAACTTGGTTTGAATTTGATAAAAATTAAGGGGGAGTTGCTTGTAACTACGAATTTCTGAGCGTGCAATATCTGTAATTACTTCTTCGTGTGTAGGGCCAAAACAGAATTCTCTTGAATGACGGTCGGTTATTTTAAGCATTTGTGGACCAAATACTGCCCAGCGGCCAGTCTCATCCCATAATTCTCTAGGTTGAACGGCTGGCATCAGCAACTCAAGCGCACCTGCTTTATTCATTTCATCACGCACAATCATTTCTACTTTGCGTAACACACGAAGTCCGAGTGGCATCCAGCTATAAAGTCCAGAACCTAAACGTTTAATCAAGCCAGCGCGCACCATCAAAATATGGCTTTGCAACTCAGCATCATTAGGAGCTTCTTTTTGGGTATTAAAGAAAAAGTTTGAGGCGCGCATGATAGGGTCAAATCTGTTAAAAAATAAAAGAACGAATTTTACATTTTAACAGTGATTTAGTCAGCATTACTTATGATGTCACTTGCTAGAGTGGAGTGAGTGATGGTTGTCTTATAACTATAAATCTTGCATGGTGTGCATTGCTAAGCGTAAATCAGCCCATGTCTTCGCTTTGTCTGGCAGATTCTGCAGTAAATGTGCCAAGTCATAGGTAGCAATCAAGGTAACGTCATGATGCTTATAAACTTTACCGCGTAACTTAGTTAACGGCTCCGTTGATTGCAGTAGCATTTGCGTAACGGGCTCACCCATACTGATAATCATTTTCGGTTGTTTTGCTTGAATGACAGCTAAAGTGTCGATGGACATCTCTTCTGGCGTTGTAATAATGTGCATTGCCTTACAAATATTTTTTAACAATTGGGCTTCATCAGCTTGTAGTACTTCATTAGCCATGACAAATAACCAAGCGCCATCTTCACTGCCAATATGCATCAGTAGTTGAGCGCTTGCAGCATCAAGCTTTTCAATTGCTGGTTCAATAACGACAGGCTTCAGCAATTTAGGCTCTGCCTGAAATAAATCGGGGGAAGGTAATGGCGTGCGTAATTGCCACACCGGCAATAATTCTAGCTCTCGCAACATGTCTTCACGTGTCATCATTTTAGTCTTACAGTGCCAATCCCATTAAAACTGCATCTTCACGGCCATTTTTAGCTGGATAATAACCACGTCGAATAGCCATTTCATTAAACCCCATATTTTCGTACAAAGCAATTGCGCTAATATTGCTCGGACGGACCTCTAAAAACATATTTGCCGCTTGATTATTTTTGGCAATTTGTATCATATGTTCTAGTAGTATTCTTCCCAACCCCTGCTTTTGGTAAGTCTTTGCAACACTTAAGTTGAGTAAGTGTGCCTCATCTAATACCATCATCACCAGTGCATAGCCAATAATCACTTCATTACGTAACAAGACCCATGCGCTATAACCAGAATTTAATGAATCACTAAAGTTGCCACGCGTCCAAGGATAAGGATAAATGTAAGGCTCTATCGCCATAATCGCATCTAAATCATTTAACTGCATGGGTCTAAATTGATCATTAGAGGCCAATCCATAAGGAGCATTAAGCTTCACCATCATAGCCGTAAGCCTTGCTCACGCTCTAAAGTTTTAAGTGCCACGCGATTGCGAATATAAAGTGGCATGGCTTCGCTTGCTGGTCTTGCATCGCCTCTTGCAAAAATAGGCTGTGCCAAAGCTAATATGGCGCTCGCTGTGGGTAATAACTGTGGTTGTGTCGCTTGCAACTGTGCGACATAAACCTTACTTAATTGCACGTCATATGTTTGCCAGCCACTGCCAGCACCAATCCAGCCGGTGTTTTCTATAGCGGGAACGTCATCAGGTTTATATACGCTAGGCTCAATTATCGTTTGCCACTTCCCTACTATTTTTTCATAAGCCGCATGATAAACCTCGCCCATGCGCGCATCTAAACAAGTGATGACTTTTTCTGCGCCACTTGCTTCTGCCAAAGCTAGCAATGTAGAAATCGCAACCACAGGTAAATTGGCCCCGAAGCCAAGCCCTTGCGCAACTCCAGCCGCAATGCGCACCCCAGTAAATGAACCCGGGCCTGAACCAAAGGCAATGCCTTGTAAATCTTTTAACTGCAAGCTCGCCTGATCAAGTAAAGCTTGAATCTGCGGTAAGATAATTTGCGAATGCGTTTGCCCTGCATTGATATTAAACGTGAAAAATTCATCGCCTTTCATTAAAGAGAGCGATAAATATTCAGTAGAGGTGTCGAATGCGAGTAAATTCACGTTAGATTTAATGTTCATTTTTGTCAGATGCTATTTTGCCACGCATCTGCTTAATTTGCCCGCGTTGCGTTTTACTTTCTAGCCGTCTTTGCTTAGCGCCATAACTCGGTCTAGTGGCATAACGCATGGGTTTTACTTGATTGGCTGCGTTAATAATCTCATGTAATCGCTTAATGGCATCTTTTTTATTGGCTTCTTGCGTGCGGTATTGCTGCGCTTTTAAAACTAAAACGCCTTCTTCGGTAATGCGGTTATCTTTCAAATGAATTAAGCGTTGCTTTAACCAATCACTCAAACTTGAGGCTGGAATATCAAACCTTAAATGAATCGCACTAGAAACTTTATTGACATTCTGCCCGCCTGCACCTTGTGCACGAATTGCGCTAAGTTCGTATTCAGTTTCTGGGATTAAGATCATAACTGATTGATTTAAAGCATAGCCTCAAAAAATCCCTGCACCTCGGATAATTCACGTGTTCTTTTAAAGGGCGGCAAACTTTGCCAGATTTTCTTACCGTAAGATTTACTAATTAAGCGTGGGTCACAAATCATCAACACGCCTCTATCATTTTCATCTCGTATCAAGCGCCCAGCACCTTGTTTGAGCGTGATGACAGAGTAGGGTAGTTGATATTCCATAAAGGCATTTTTGCCTTCCGCATTCATTTTATCGACGCGTGCAGAGAGAACAGGGTCATCGGGAGGTGCAAAGGGTAACTTATCAATAATCACCACACTTAAGGCTTCACCACGAACATCAACGCCCTCCCAAAAACTTTGTGAGCCGACGAGTACTGCATTACCTAATTTTCGAAAACGATCTAACAGTTCGGTGCGTGAGCTTTCGCCTTGCAATAACAGGGGGCTTTCTATGCCATTTTCAGAAAAGGCCTCTTTTAGTAACGCGTGAATTTCGCGCATGGCACGCAAGCTGGTAGATAGTACAAAGGCTCTGCCACCGCTGGCCTGCAACACAGGTAAAGCTGCTGCTACTACAGATGCAGTATAACTTGAGCTATTGGGGTCTGGCATATCGGGCGGTACATACAAAAGCGCCTGCTCTTGATAATTGAAGGGGCTTTCCCAGAAAGCCGTTTTAGCGTCTATCAAGCCCATTTGCGCTTGATAGTGACTAAAGTCACCTTTAACTGCGAGGGTCGCTGAAGTGAATATCCATGCACGTGGTTGCGCATTCAGCTGTTTCCCAAAACCTTCAGCAACACTTAAAGGTGTGGCGTGTAACTGTACAGAATGTGTAAAAACTTCTACCCAGCGTACTAAATTATTATTTTCAGCAGATTGCCAGCGTGCAAATAAATCATACAAAGCCTCGCTACGTTGCCAGCATTTTTCTAACAACGGGTCCCGAGCTGCTTGTGTTTCAAGTACTTTAGCCAGTGCTTTTAATTGGCTTTGCATGTGATTAAACGATTCTTCAAACCCTTTTAAGGCGAGTGCTTTTTGCACAGGTAAGCGTGAGCCTTCATAGGCAAAAATCAGTCGGAAATCTTTAGCAGATTTTTCTAAACTTGGAATCGCTTTGCTTAACTCAATACAGTCTTTCGCGAGCGTTAAATGGGCTGCTGTGCAGTCGTGTGCTAGCTCTATAATTTGACTGGTTGAAACATCTTCACCAAAAAAAAGCCCTGCGACTTCAGGTAACTGATGTGCCTCATCGAATATTACCGTATTGGCACTCGGTAAAAGCTCTGCTACACCTTCATCTCGCAACATTACGTCGGCAAAAAATAGATGGTGATTCACGACTACTATATCGGCAGCTAATGCTTGTTTGCGAGCTTCCATCACAAAACATTCTTTGTAATAAGCGCAATCACCACCTAAACAGTTATCACGAGTTGATGTCACGTTAGCCCAAATCATGGCATTTTCTGGCACGGTATTGAGCTCACTTTTGTCGCCAGTTTTAGTATTTTCAGCAAAAGTTTTAATAATATGCACATATTTTGCATCTTCACGTGAGGCAAAGCGGCCTTCTTGCTCTGCACGTTCAAGATGATAATGGCATACGTAATTAGCGCGGCCTTTTAACATAGCGACTGTGACGGGTACTTTTAAAGCATCGCGCACATTGGGTAAGTCGCGACTGTACAATTGGTCTTGCAAGTTTTTGGTACCCGTCGAAATAATCACTTTGCCACCAGTGAGCAAGGCTGGCACTAGGTAGGCGAAAGTTTTCCCTGTTCCCGTACCTGCTTCAGCGACCAGTTGCGTGTTATGTTCAATTGCTTCTGCAATCGCCGAGGCCATTTCTAGTTGTTGGCTGCGCTCGCTATAGCCTTTGATGTGCTTGGCTAAAATGCCATCTTTTTCAAAAACTTGGCGCATAGTATGTGTCGTCATAAGGGCTGTCATTATCCCACGACTTAATGATTTTCAGGCCATTAGACGAGCACTAAAAATGACATAAAGCTAGGATTCATCATTGCTGAATATATTAAAATACTCATATAAAACATATGGCTAGCTAAAAAATAGGTGCTTTATTGAGCATTGGGTTATAATCTTGCCTGTGATTAAACTTATTAAAAATCGTTATTTTGTGTGTTTGCTACTGACATTAGCCAGTGCATCATGTGCTGCCGTTGAGCCTGCCCCGGATGAAGCGCCTACTGAAACACAGATTCAAGCTGAGTCTATAGACATTAATGATGCGAGCTGGTCAGTGCGCGCGCGCGAAGTGTTAGTGAACGCGCTGAGTTTGACGGGCATTCAGTATAAATACGGGGGAAACTCGCCTGAAACTGGCTTTGATTGTAGTGGGTTTGTGCGTTACGTTTTTAAGCAGGCAACCAGCTTAACCTTACCGCATAGCGCACTTGCCATTAGTCAAATTGGCAAAACAGTCCCTAAAAACGAATTGCAGCCAGGCGATTTAGTTTTTTTTAATACGCTAAAAGCGACTTTTTCCCATGTTGGTATTTACTTAGGTAACAATCGCTTTATTCATTCTCCCAGCAAGGGTGGACAAGTGCGAGTGGAAAATATGCAAGATGGCTACTGGGCAAAACATTTTAACGGTGCCCAGCGCATCGAGCATGCCAAGGTTACCAGTCAAGAATAACAATAGCCTCAAACCCTAAGAAGTCGGCGTTGAGGTGTTTTTGTCAGAATGTCCCAAGTCTCGATGAGGATCTATGCAATCACGCACTAGTTGCTTCACTTCTTTAGCTTCAGAAAAACGACCGGCGTCTTTACGTGAAAAAAGCAATTGCTGATTGAGTGTGATATCAAAGATTCCATTACTGCCTGGCCTCAGCGATACACTCGTTAAGTCTTGTTCAAAAGTGGTGAGTAGTTCTTGAGCCAACCAAGCGGCCCGTAAAAGCCAGCGGCATTGTGTGCAATAAGTTATTTCGATATGGTGTTGAATCAATTTATAAGTCCTTGCTGGTATACTTTAGTTTATTAATATTAGTGTAGATATTTGCACTAATTGGAACTATTAATACTAAGTTTGTCATAAACTTGTACGCTTTCTTTAGCTAGGGATAATAATACATGCAAGCTAGAAATAAATATCAAGGGTTTACCAAAGTCGCTCTCGTGTGCTCAGGGTTAATACTCGGCCTTATGCTGAGCTTAACATACTCAGCAGTAGCAGAGAAAATGGCCAAACCGCAACTACCCTTAGAAGACTTGCGCGCCTTTGCTGAAGTATTTGGCAAAATTAAAAGCGATTACGTAGAGCCTGTAGAAGACAAAAAACTCATTTCAGAAGCCATTAGCGGCATGCTAACTGGTTTAGATCCACATTCAACTTATATGGACGTAGACGCATTTAAAGATATGCAGGCATCTACACAAGGCGAATTTGGTGGCTTAGGCATTGAAGTAGGTATGGAAGATGGTTTGGTAAAGGTGGTCTCACCTATTGAAGATTCACCTGCATACGCTGCGGGTATCAAAAGCGGCGACCTTATCATGAAGTTAGATGAAAAACTCGTTAAAGGCATGAGCCTGAACGATGCTGTAAAAATTATGCGTGGTAAACCTGAGACGTCTATCAAACTCACTATATTGCGCAAAAATGAAGCAAAGCCATTGTTGGTTACGCTAATACGCGCCATCATTAAAAACAAAAGCGTGAAATATAAAATGACTGAGCCAGGCTATGCCTATGCGCGCGTAACGCAGTTCCAAGAACACACTGGTGAGGACCTCGCAAAAGCGATTAAAGCCATGGCTGACGAAAATAAAGGTCCTTTTAAAGGCTTTGTTTTAGATTTACGTAATGATCCAGGTGGTCTGCTCAATGGTGCTGTGGGCGTTGCTGCCGCATTTCTACCTAAAGACACTTTGGTGGTGTATACCGAGGGTCGTGCGCCTGATTCAAAAATGAATCTTACCGTTAGCCCAGAAAATTATGCCCGCGGTGGTATTGCAAATGACTACATGCGTGATATCCCTGCAGATTTAAAAACTGTGCCTATGGTTGTACTCATTAATGCTGGCTCTGCTTCTGCCTCAGAAATCGTGGCAGGCGCACTACAAGACCACAAGCGTGCTACTTTAATTGGTGTTCGCACTTTTGGTAAGGGTTCTGTACAGACCATTATGCCGATGAATAACGGTGCAGCGATTAAGTTGACTACTGCGCGTTACTTCACACCCAAAGGCCGCTCAATTCAAGCTAAAGGCATTGAGCCGGATTACTATGTTGAAGATGGTACAGATCAATCAAACAATATTCATGAAGCGGATTTGTCGCGCCATTTATCTAATCCTAAGGATGCGCAAGCGGGTGTTCCGGTAAAATCTGAAGCATCATCGCCTGCTAAAGAGGCTGCTCAAGCTAAACTAAATGAGAAAAAATACGCAGAAGCGATGGCGCCTATTGAACCTGCAAGTAAAGAAGACCTTCAATTTGCACAAGCTATGAATTTTCTTAAAGGTAACCCGGTGATTAAATCTGAGCCGCCAAAAGTAGAAGCGGCGCTTAGTAAATAAGACTGGCTACATAATCACTTCTTATCACCCGCCTTGCAAACAAGGCGGGTTTTTTTATGCCATGCTCGGCTTAAGATAACGATGCTAGGTTTATAATAGCGTCATGACTTTATCTATTCATGAGTTGGTGGTAGAAGCTGATCGTTGCGTGGCTTGCGGCTTATGTTTACCACATTGCCCAACTTACAGAAAAACAGGCTCTGAAGCAGATTCGCCACGTGGTCGCATTCAACTCATGCGCGCTGTCGCTCAAGATATTTTGCCGAATAATGATCGGTTTAAACAGCATATAGATCTTTGCTTAAGTTGCCGTAGTTGTGAATCCGCTTGCCCTAATAATGTTAATTATGGTGCTTTAGTGGATAGCACGCGGGCAATATTTATACGCCAAAAAAGCATTTGGTCGACTCTGGCAAAGCCATTTATACGTTACCGCTTTTTAACGAATGGCATCACTTGGCTGATTTGGCTAATACAACAATGTAAGTGTGATGGCTTACTTAAACGCTTCAATCCAGCGGCAAAATTATTGCCAGTCATCCATAAACCAGTGAGTTGGAAATCGCTATACCCCACAACAGCAGCTGATAAAAAAGGTGGCGTTAGTTTGTTTTTAGGCTGTGCCAGTCATGCACTGGATAGCGATACATTAAAAGCCAGTATTTATGTATTAAATACGCTTGGTTTTGATGTGCATATCCCAGCTAAACAAAGTTGCTGTGGCAGTATTGCTAGGCAAATGGGGGATATGGCTCAATCGGATAAACTGCTAGCAATCAATCAGCAAAGTTTTGACCCAGCGATGCCTATATTGACGGTGGCAAGTGGTTGCGGTTCTGGACTGAATGACTATTTATCCACTCATAAAGTGCAAGACATCAGTGCATTTTTAGTATCGTGCGATTGGTCTAAAGCAAATATTGCAACGATTAATCAGCGCATTTTTGTACAAGACCCCTGTAGCCTACGTAACGGACAAAAAAGCCACGCATCTGTTTATGTGTTACTTAAAAAAATCCCTCAAGCTGAGGTGCTTGCGCTAGCAGGCAATGGCCAGTGTTGTGGTGGTGCGGGTGCTTACATGCTCACACAAGCCACCATGGCCAGTCAGTTACTCGGTGATAAACTAATAGCGATTGAATCAGCAGGCGCAGCCGTACTTGCAACGTCAAATATTGGATGCAGTTTGCACATTGCCAAAGGTTTACGAGAGAAAAACTTAAGTGTTTCGATCTTGCATCCCATACAGATAGTGGCCAAACAAATGGGATTTGAAATTCAGTAGCCAAATAGTGGCTTTACAAAGTCATTTGAGCGTAAACTACAACTATGTTAAATAGATTAGATGTACTGGTCGTTGAATTTAACGTGGCGTTACTCCCACTTCCATTACCAGTCAATTTTCAATAAAACATGTGCCAAAGTTGATGGCAACTTCAACCTACTATAGATAAAAGGTCAGTAATGCAAAAATTTAGCGATGTATTATTAACGCTTGACGATGCTTCACACGTGCAGCGTATCGAGCTTTTTAACAGTGATGGTAGTCCCGCAGGCGTTATCGAAAATAAGCCTGGTAGCCAAGGCTCAGTGAAAGTGTACTACCACCTGTTCCGTATGTATGGTGAAATCTCTCTAGACGCGGCCGTTGAAGGATTAAGTCTATTTGCAGAACATACCAGTGATGCAGAAAACTGTCCCGGCAAGCATCCTAATGTAGATCGATTATTGAATCTTTTAGAAGATGAGAAGCCACTCAAAGTCAAAGTCACAGAGAGTTAAGCTTAATTTTTAAATTGATTGAGTAGTCTCGCCCAATCTTAGACTATTAAAATTGCCAGCTTCATCATAAAAGCATTACCAGCTAAAACACCGCCGATAGCAACAAACTTACGCATTATTATTTTATTTAAGTCTTTATCCCTTAAAACTTAGGTAAAATCCTGCTTTTACTTTTTAGCCTAATTTCTCATGTTTGTTCACCCACAATTTGACCCGGTAGTAGTACACATTGGCGCCTTTGGTATTCATTGGTATGGCTTAATGTACTTAATTGGTTTTTTGGCATTTATAGGTTTAGGTAAATGGCAAATTAACAATCGTTCATGGCATGCTTGGACGATCCCCATGTTAGACGACGCACTTTTTTTTGGTGCATTAGGGGTTATTTTAGGCGGCCGCTTAGGGTATGTGTTGTTTTACCAATTTGATTACTTTGTGCATCATCCCAATGAAATTTTAGCGGTATGGCAAGGCGGTATGAGTTTTCATGGGGGCTTTTTAGGTGTGTTAGTAGCTATGGGGCTTTTTGCACGCAAGTATCAATTAAAATGGCTCAGTATCATGGATTTTGTAGCGCCATTAGTGCCGATTGGTTTAGGCGCTGGGCGCATGGGCAATTTTATTAATGGCGAACTATGGGGACGTGTGACTAATAGCCAATATGGCATGGTGTTTCCTAAGGTTGACCAGCTATTACGTCACCCCTCACAACTTTACGAATTTACGCTTGAAGGCATATGCCTATTTCTAATTCTTTGGATATACTCTTCTAAACCAAGAGAGACAGGTGCAATTTCAGCTTTATTTCTGATTGGTTACGGTAGTTTTAGATTTATTGCAGAATATACTCGGGAGCCTGATAGTTACTTAGGTTTATTGTCTATGGGATTTAGCATGGGCCAGTGGTTAAGTTTGCCTATGTTGCTAGTGGGTATTTGGATGTGGTTTCAAGCACGTCAAAAAAGATTTGCTTAGATAAGCTATTCGGATATAAAAAAACGGACGCCGAGGCGTCCGTTTTTTGTTACAACAACTTATTAATTAAGCGTGGTAAGCACGTTCACCATGCTCACTAGTATCTAAGCCTTCACGTTCTGATTCTTCAGATACACGTAAACCGATTAACACATCTACAATTTTGAAAGCAATAATTGAAACTGTTGCTGACAGTAAGATGGCTGTACCTACTGCGTAAGCTTGAGCTGTCATTTGTGCAGCAAAATCATAAGTACCTACTGCATTTGCAACATAGTCATATACGCCCATGCCACCTAGTGCTGGGTTTACAAACACGCCCGTTGCTAGCGCACCAAAGATACCACCGACTGCATGCACACCAAACACATCAAGTGCATCATCATAACCAATCATGTATTTCACTTTTGCCACAAAGAAGTAACAAATTGGTGAAACAAGTAGACCGATGATGATAGCGCCCATTGGGCCTACAAAACCGCAAGCTGGGGTAATGGCAACCAAGCCAGCTACTGCACCAGAAGCAGCGCCCAACATAGAAGGTTTGCCTTTTAGTAACCACTCTGAAAATGCCCATGACAGTGTAGCTGCACCTGTTGCAATCATTGTGTTAACTAAAGCCAATGCTGCGTAGCCGTTAGCTTCTAAGTTAGATCCGGCATTGAAGCCAAACCAACCTACCCACAATAAGGCTGCACCAACCATGGTTAAAGTTAGGCTGTGAGGCGCCATTGCTTCTTTACCGTAACCAATACGTTTGCCCACCATGACAGCACCGACTAAACCAGCCACACCGGCGTTGATATGCACTACAGTACCACCTGCAAAGTCTAATGCACCTTTAGCCCATAACCAACCTGCGTTAGCCAATACAGTTTCGAGTGATTTAGCATCAGTAATTGCATCAGGACCATCCCAATACCAAACCATATGTGCCATGGGTAAGTAAGAGAATGTGAACCATAGCACCATGAATACCAAGATTGCAGAGAACTTCATACGCTCTGCAAATGCACCAATAATCAGTGCCGGTGTAATAGCAGCAAACGTAAGTTGGAAAGCCACAAATACAAGCTCAGGAATGACAACACCTTTACTGAATGTTGCACCCACTGAGTCGGGCGTAATGCCTAGTAAGAAGGCTTTACCTAAACCACCAAAGAATGGATTGCCGCCAGTAAATGCTACGCTGTATCCATAAATAGCCCACAACACACCCATAAGAGAGAAAATCATAAAGGTTTGCATGAGTACAGACAGCATATTTTTTTGGCGTACTAAACCACCGTAAAATAAGGCTAATCCTGGAATTACCATTAGGGTAACCAGCACTGTTGAAATTAACATCCAAGCAGTGTCACCCTTGTTTGGTACGGGCGCAGGAGCCGCAGCAACTGGCGCTGCTTCTGCTGGGGCAGGTGCCGCAGCATCGGCAGCGGCAGGCGCTGGCGCTACTACGGCTACTGCATCAGATGCAGGTGCAGCATCATCAGCATAAGTATTAGCAGTAAAGCCTAAGCCCAGTGCCGAAACTAAAGCAAACATCGAAAGTAATTTTTTCATTATGATCCCCTTATAAAGCTTCAATACCGGTTTCACCGGTACGAATGCGATAGACTTGTTCGAGATTGAAGACAAAAATCTTACCATCACCAATTTTGCCAGTAGCGGCTGATTTTTCAATCGCATCTACCACTTGGTCTAGCAATTCATCTTTAATCGCAACCTCTAATTTAACTTTAGGTAAAAAATCTACCACGTACTCAGCCCCACGATATAACTCTGTGTGACCTTTTTGGCGACCAAAACCTTTTACTTCAGTGACAGTAATGCCCTGAACCCCAATGCTTGAAAGGGCTTCGCGCACTTCATCAAGCTTAAATGGTTTGATAATTGCGGATACAAATTTCATGAGTGTCTCCTAGTGAGGCAGGCCTTAGCCTGCCTAAATTAAATTAGAATGTTTTTTGTACGAACGCAGTGAAAGTGCTTTTGGCAATGTTGCCACCTGCGTAGACAGAGGAACCATAAATGGCATCACTGCCATTTGTATCTGTGTAATATCCACCCACATTTACACCATTACTAAAGGCTTTAGTTGCACCAAGCTTCCAGTCAGTGTAAGAAGCTTCGGATAATGTTGCACCATCATATTTTTGGCGACCTACATGTGCATTTACGGTGATACCTGTTTCACCAATTGGGTAATTGGCATTTAATTCGGCGTAGTAAGTACCGCGGGCATCTGCAGAACCTAAACCATTTTTAGATGCTACATAAGAAACCTTACCTTGTAGCCATTGATAGCTTAAGGCGCCATATACTTCAGTTGTATCGGCAGTTACAACCCCAGGGTGGTTGCCTGGATAAATATACTGTAATACACCTACGTCATAACCTAAGGCTGTGGCACCGATGGTATTGCGATAGCCGCCATAAAGATCTAGTTCTAAGCTAGAATTACGATAGCCTGAAGTTCCAAGAATGGTTGCAGCGTCTTCGAGCCAACTGATGTTAGACGCCCATGAGCCTAGGTATAAACCACTGGCATGCGTAAAATCTACACCACCTTGAATCGCTGGTTTTTCAGAAGTTTGTGATAAGCCACGAAATACGTATTGGCTAAACAAACCCACGTTGTAGCTAACGGTATAAGCCGGTGCTGGTGCCGCTGCAGCAGGTGCTGCTGTTTCAGCAAATACTGCTGTTGGCACTGATAGAGCACTTAATACTGCAAGTGATAATAAAGATTTACGCATAATACTTCTCCTTGATTAATGTTTAGAATAAATAAAAGACTATTCGAAGTTATATAAGCAAACACCATGCCAAAAAATATTATCTTTATAATCAATAAGATAAGTTAAATTCTATTGCATTTTAGTTTTGTCTTTATGCATCAAAACCTGATAAACTAACGTTTAAACCTAAGGAGCTGATATGTTTAACGCAGATAAACTTAACGAAATATCCAATAAAATCAAAGAGGTAGTGAATAACTCCCCTTTAGGCGATACTGAGAAAAATATACATGCACTATTAAAGAGCATCTTCACCAAAATGGAGCTTGTGACGCGTGAAGAATTTGATGTGCAAACGGAAGTGCTACGCAACGCGCGTGAAAAGTTAGTCATGCTAGAGAAAAAACTAAGCGAACTAGAGTCTAAATCTAAGTAGGCCTATAGCCCGCCATGAGTTTAGCTGTTCTTCATAGCCGCGCATTAAGTGGTATGGATGCACCAGAAGTGGTAGTTGAGGTGCATCTTGCCAATGGTCTGCCTAGTTTCACGATTGTGGGTTTACCAGAAGCGGAGGTGAAAGAAAGTAAAGACCGCGTGCGCGCGGCTTTGCAAACTGCGCAATTTGAATTCCCCGCACGGCGTATCACGGTTAATCTTGCCCCGGCAGATTTACCCAAAGAAAGTGGGCGCTATGATTTACCCATTGCACTGGGTATATTAGCCGCGTCTGGACAAATTCCAACAGCCCCATTAGCGCAGTATGAATTTGCTGGCGAATTAGCCCTGACCGGCGAGCTAAGACCGATTCGTGGCGCGCTGGCAATGACGTCTAGTATCATGCGTGACACAGTTACTAAGGCCAATCAAGATGTGCGCCAAAAGCGTGCGTTTATCCTGCCACAAACCAGTGCAGCAGAAGCCGCTTTGGTGCGCGATGCTGTTATATACCCAGCCAACACACTGCTTGAGGTGTGTGCACATTTGAGTGGACACACGTTTTTAACGCAGCTGGCGCCTACTGAGGTTGTCACAGAAAACACTTACCCTGACTTTAGCGAGGTAAAAGCGCAAAGTATGCCCAAGCGTGCACTGGAAATTGCCGCGGCTGGTGGTCATAGTGTCATCATGAGTGGGCCGCCAGGTACGGGTAAAAGTATGTTGGCGTCAAGATTTGTCGGCATATTGCCCGCCATGACGGATTCAGAAGCATTAGAATCCGCCGCAATACAATCACTTAACGGCAATTATAAATTAGAAAATTGGAAGCGCAGGTCTTATCGAGCGCCACACCACACGGCATCAGCGGTGGCTTTGGTGGGCGGTGGTAGTATACCGCGTCCGGGTGAAATTAGCTTGGCGCATCACGGCGTGTTGTTTTTAGATGAGCTGCCAGAGTTTGATCGCAAAGTCTTAGAGGTATTGCGCGAGCCACTAGAAAGCGGCCGCATTACCATTTCTCGTGCGGCACGGCAGGCAGATTTTCCGGCAAACTTTCAACTGATTGCGGCCATGAACCCTTGTCCATGTGGCTATTTAGGACACCACAATAACAAATGTCGCTGCACGCCAGATCAAGTATCACGTTACCGCGCAAAAATCTCTGGGCCCTTATTAGACCGTATCGACTTACATATTGAAGTGCCTGCGCTAACAGAAGAAGAGCTGATGAGCGCTAATGTGAGTGAACACTCACAATCTATCAGAGCTAGGGTAGAAAAGGCTCGTATCAAACAACTAACCCGACAAGGTAAGTCTAATCATTTGCTCGGCACCAAAGAAATAGAGGTTTATTGCCAGATTACAGAGGCCGGCTTAACGCTGTTAAAAATGGCGATAGCCCGCCTCAATCTTTCCGCCAGAGCCTACCATCGCATATTAAAAGTGGCACGCACCATTTGTGATTTAACTGATGAAACGAACATTCAACCCGCGCACATTGCCGAAGCCATTCAATACCGCAGACACGATATATAACGAACAAAAGCGATACAAAGCAATACTGTTAAGCCGATGTTATAATTCGCCATCTATTAAAATACACACCTAACATCGCTTATGTCCCAACAATCGCCTATCACCACTG
>SESD01000156.1_pt1 | contig 41408 bp, 37 predicted proteins | sample 3171411 | NCBI WGS metagenome assembly SESD01 (sample SAMN06051880, study PRJNA518727) | freshwater metagenome | biome: subpolar coniferous forest; feature: holomictic lake; material: water; isolation source: holomictic Lake 442, 16.5 m depth | place: Canada: near Kenora, Ontario | collected...
CGATTTCCACGACCAACAGCCCGCGGGCGTTCAAATGCCGCCGCGCTTGTCCGAGGATGCCCCGCACGGCGTCCAGCCCGTCTGCGCCGGAGGCGAGCGCAAGCGCCGGTTCGTGCCGGTATTCCTGTGGCAGCCGCCGCATGCTGGCCGCATTGACATAGGGTGGATTGGCGATGATCAGGTCGTATTTGCCCAGTTGCGGATGGGCGAACAAATCCGACTTGAGCAGGCTGACGCGCTTTTGCAAGCGGTAGTCCTTGAGGTTGCGCCGCGCCACCGCCAGCGCCGCCGCGGAAATGTCCACCGCATCCACCTTTGCTTCCGTAAAGGTCAGCGCTGCGAGGATGGCCAGGCAACCGGACCCGGTGCACATATCGAGCACGCTGGCGATGCGCCGCGGATCGGGCACCCAGGGCGCAAGTTCTTCGTGCAGCAGTTCGGCGATAAAGGATCGCGGCACGATGACCCGTTGGTCGACATAGAAGCGGTGTTCGCCAAGCCAGGCCTCATGGATCAGGTAGGCGACAGGGACGCGCTCGGCCAGCCGGCGCGCGGCGAGGCGTGTTATGCGCTGGTGCTCGCCGGCACTGGGCGCGCGGTCAAGTGCGCCGGGCAAGCGGCTCCAGGGCAGCCCCAGCACATGCGCGACAAGCCAGGTGGCCTCCTCGGTGGCGTTGTGCGTTCCATGGCCGTAATGCAGGCCCGATTTGCGGAACTGCGAAATCGTCTCGCGCAGCAAGGCGCGCAGGCTTTGCGGTTTGTTGGGCAAGGCTGGTTTTAGCGCGGCAACAGGAGGCGCTCGAGGATGCGCCCGTAAATGCGCGTCAGCGGCTCGACGTCCTCAATGGCCACGTACTCGTTCAGTTTGTGGATGGACTCATTGAGGGGGCCGAACTCGATCACCTCTTTGGCAACCACGGCTATGAAGCGGCCGTCCGAGGTTCCGCCGGTGGTGCTGATTTCAGGCTCGACACCGGTGATCTCACGCACCGCGCCAAGGGCCGCCTTGAGCAGGGGACCGGCCTCGGTCAGGAAGGGGCGGGCGCCCAGCGTCCATTTGAGCTCGTAGTCCAGGCCGTGCCGGTCGAGCAGCGCATGGACGCGCTCCTTCAGGCCTTGTTCGGTGCTCGCGGTGGAAAAACGGAAATTGAACAGCACCGTCAAATCGCCGGGAATGACGTTGGAGGCGCCCGTTCCGGCGCGAATGTTGGAGATCTGCCAGGCCGTCGGCGGGAAGTGCGCGTTGCCCTCGTCCCAGGTGATGGCACCGAGTTCGGCCAGCGCCGGCATGGCGGCATGAATGGGGTTTTTCGCCAGGTGCGGATAGGCGATATGCCCTTGGACCCCTTTGACGTGCAGGGTCCCCGACAAGGACCCGCGGCGGCCATTCTTGATGGTGTCGCCAAAACGCGTGACGCAGGTCGGTTCGCCGACTATCGCATAGTCGATGCCCTCGCCCCGGCCGGACAGGGTCTCGACCACGCGCACCGTGCCGTCTACGGCGTCGCCTTCCTCGTCCGAGGTCACAAGAATGGCGATGGAGCCGCTGTGATCCGGGTGGGCGGCGACAAAGCGCTCGGCGGCGATGGTGAACGCTGCGACGGAGGTCTTCATGTCGGCGGCGCCGCGGCCGTACAGCCGCCCGTCGCGCTCGGTCGGCGCGAAGGGATCGGTTATCCAGTGTGTCAGCGGGCCCGGCGGTACCACGTCGGTGTGCCCGGCAAAGCAGACCAGCGGGGCCGCGCTGCCATGGCGCGCCCACAGGTTGAGCACATGGCCCCTTGGCATGTGATCAATCGTGAAGCCGGCGGCGGCCAGCCGTTCGCCCAGTATTGCCTGGCAACCACCGTCTTCCGGCGTCACCGAACGGCGGGCGATCAGCGCGCGTGCAAGTTCCAGCGTTTCGCTCATCGCGATACCCGACCAAACGCGGCGACAGAAGCCGGTGCTGCGGCACCGGTGGCGGCGCGGCACGGGCGCGCAAACACCGCAGGGGCGATGGCTGGAAAGGCGCGCCAGTCGGGCGTTTCCAGCCATTGTCCCGGTCCCGGGCCCGGGGCGGGGCCGGTAATGGCAGTCTTACGCATGGTCCTGCGCCGCGATACGCGCAAACCGGGCTTCGTCATAGCCCACGTCGATTGCGTTCGAGCTGACAATCACCGGACGTTTTATCAGGGCAGGGTGGCTTGCCATCAGCCGCTGCGCGGCCGCGGCCGAACTGATGCCGGCCCGGGTGTCCTCGGGCAGGCCGCGCCAGGTCGTGCCGGCGCGATTGACGAGGCTGTTCCAGTCTAGCGCCTTGAACCAGGCGCGCAGGGTCGCCTCATCGATTCCGTCCTTGCGATAATCGTGAAACCGCACCGCGACCTTGTGCTGCTCAAACCACGCCAGGGTGCGCTTGATTTTGTCGCAATTGCGAATGCCGAAAACCGTTATCACGCTGTCAGGCCGCTTTTTCACTGTCGCCGGTGTCGAGCTTGAAATCGCTGAACGACGTGGTCGCCACCGGTTGCGTCGACGCGAGCTTGTCCGAAGGCGTTGACGTGCTGTCCTTGTCCTTGCCTGCGGCGAGCGCGGCGCCGGCCTCGGTGTTGTTGATGAGCCAGAGCAGGTTGGTCGCCGAATCGGCGTTGGCGAGGGCCTCGTCCTGGCTGATGACGCCGTCGCGCAGCAGGTTAAACAGCGCCTGCTCGAAAGTCTGCGAACCTGGCGACATGCTTTTCTCCATCGCATCCTTCATTTCATTGATTTCGCCCTTGTCGATCAGTTCGGCAAGGTGGCGGCTGTTGAGCATCACCTCCACCGCCGCGGCACGGCCGCCCTTGACGGTCTTGACCAGGCGCTGGGAGATGACGCTCCTTAGCGTCGCCGCGAGGTCCTGCAGCAGTGCCGGCCTGTTCTCCAGGGGATAAAAGCTGATGATCCGGTTCATCGAGTGATAGGCGTTGTTGGCGTGCAAGGTGGCAAGGCACAGGTGGCCTGATTGCGCGTAAGCAATCGCCGCCGCCATGGTGTCCTTGTCACGGATTTCACCGATCAGGATGCAATCGGGCGCCTGCCGCAATGCATTTTTCAAGGCGATCTTGAAATCAAGGGTGTCGGTGCCGACCTCACGCTGGTTGACGATGGATTTCTTGTTCTGGAAGATGAACTCGACCGGATCTTCAAGGGTCAGGATGTGCCCGGGTTTTTGCTCGTTGCGGTAATCGAGCATCGCCGACAGCGACGTGGATTTTCCCGAGCCGGTCGCACCGACCATCAGGATCAGCCCGCGCTTCTCCATGATGACTTCCTTGAGCACCGCGGGCAGTCCCAGCGTGTCGAAAGCCGGTATCGAACCGGGGATGTAGCGAACCACCACCGCCGGGGTGCCCTTTTGGCGGAACGCACTGATGCGGAAATTACCCACGCCGTCGATGGCAAAGGCGGTGTTGAGCTCGAGGGTGTCCTCGTACTCTTTTATCTGTTTTTCGGTGAGCACCTCGTAGAGCAATTCCTTGATGGTCTTGGCATCCATCACCTGCTGGTTCACCGCGATGGCCGTGCCGTTGATCTTGATATTGATCGGCGAACTGACCGACATGAAGATATCCGAGGCCTTTTTGTCGGCCATCAACTGGAAAAGCCGTTTCATCATGGACATGGTGATCTCTCCCGATCTAAGCTTGAATCGATGGTACGGCTAGGCACCCGTCTGCGCAGGCCGCATGGCGTCGGCCTGAAAAACGCTCAGTCCCCGCGCAACAATTCGTTGATAGCGGTCTTGGCGCGGGTTTTTGCATCCACCTGCTTGACGATGACGGCGCAATACAGGCCGTACTTGCCGTCGGCCGAGGGCAGGTTGCCCGCCACCACCACCGATCCGGCCGGCACCCGCCCGTAGCTCACTTCACCGGTTGCGCGATTGTAGATTTTTGTGCTCTGGCCAAGATAGACGCCCATGCCCAGGACGGCGTTTTCCTCGACGATCACGCCCTCGACCACCTCGGAGCGCGCGCCGATGAAGCAGTTGTCTTCAATGATGGTCGGGTTGGCTTGCAGCGGTTCGAGCACGCCGCCGATGCCCACGCCGCCGGACAAATGGACGCCCTTGCCGATTTGCGCGCATGAGCCCACGGTCGCCCAGGTGTCGACCATCGTTCCTTCGTCGACATAGGCGCCGATATTCACGTAGGAGGGCATGAGGACGGCATTTTTTGCAATGTAGGCGCCGCGCCGCGCAACCGCCGGGGGAACCACGCGAAAGCCGGCGGCGGCAAAGTCACTCTTTGACCAGGACGCGAATTTGGACGGCACCTTGTCCCAGAATCGCAGGTCGCCGCCGCCCATTTCATCGTTGTCCTGCAGGCGAAAGGAAAGCAGCACGGCTTTCTTGATCCACTGATGGGTCGTCCAGGCGCCGCCGGTCTTCTCGGCGACCCGCAGTGCGCCCTTGTCGAGTCCGGCAATGACCGATTCAACGGCTGCGCGCAACTGCGCCGTGGCATTGGCCGGGTTGATTCCGTTGCGCGCTTCCCATGCTTGTTCGATGATGTTTTGTGTGGACATGGCTTTTCAAAAGGATAGGGTGAATTGTCTCAGGCGCTCGACCGCTTCGCGGCATTCGGCGAGCGGCGCCACCAGGGCGATGCGAATACGGTCTTTCCCGGGATTGCCGCCGGCGGCCTCCCGCGCCAGGTAACTGCCCGGCAGCACGGTCACATTATAGTCGCGGTACAGCTCGCGGGCGAAACGATCATCGGCGATCGGCGTCCGCAGCCAGAGATAAAAACCGCCGGCGGGCATTTTCGCGCCCAGTGCGGAAAGCAGCGGCAACAATGCGCTGAATTTCTCGGCATACAGGCGGCGATTCTCGCGAACGTGCCCCTCATCCTTCCATGCCGCGGTGCTGGCCACCTGCACCGCGGGGTTCATCGCGCCGCCCTGGTAGGTGCGGTAGAGCAAAAACTGCTTCATCAGTGCCGCATCGCCGGCGACAAATCCGGAGCGCATGCCCGGCACGTTCGATCGCTTGGACAGGCTTGAGAAAACAATAAGCCGCTCGAAACGGCTGCGCCCGAGCAACTGCGCCGCCTGCAGCGCCCCCAGGGGCGGATTGGCTTCGTCGTAGTACAGCTCGGAGTAGCACTCGTCCGATGCGATGACAAATCCATGGCGGTCTGACAGTTCGAACAGGATGCGCCACTCATCGAGCGACATGACGTTGCCGGTGGGGTTGCCCGGCGAACAGGCATAGACGAGTTGCGTGCGTTTCCAGACCGCCTCCGGCACCTCGGCGTAGTTGACGCGAAAATCCAGCGCCGGGTCGGCGTTGACAAAGTAGGGCTCGGCCCCGGACAGCAAGGCTGCGCCTTCATAGATCTGGTAGAACGGGTTGGGGCATATCACCGCGGCGGGGCGGCTGGGATCCACCACCGTCTGGGCAATGGCAAACAGCGCTTCACGCGAACCATTTACCGGCAGCACCTGGGTGGCCGGATCAATGGCCGTGAGGCCGTAGCGCTGCATCAGCCAGGCGGCGATCGCTTCGCGCAAGGCGGGCAATCCTGCCGTCGCCGGGTAGCTCGCCAGGCCGTCCAGGTTGTCCGCCAGGGCGCGCCTGATGAATTCGGGGGTGGCATGCTTGGGCTCGCCAATGCCCAGGCTGATTGCAGAAAAGCCCTTGGGCGCGGATACCTGGGCAAACAGCGACCTGAGCTTTTCAAACGGGTAGGGCTGGAGCTTGTCCAGCAGGGGATTCACGTTAAATTCCTTTGGCGCATTGTTTTTGGGTGCATTGTTTTTGGGCGCAATGTTTTTTGGCGCAATGTCTTTATGTTACTTGGCATTCAAACCGGCGGCAGCACCGGACAGGGGCGCGCCCGACAAACGGGATTGGCTTCCAGGCATCAACCCGCGGTGGGCGATGCGGTTTCGAAGGTATCGAGATCGATTCGCGGAAGCGGTTTCCAGCCCTTCTTACGGTGTTCCGCAACCACGGTGGTGAAAATCCCGCCGCGCACAAAGAATTGTGCCCGCAGCCTGGCATAGCGCGGGGAAAGCGCCTTCACCACATCGTCAAGGATGCGATTGGTAACCGCCTCGTGATAAGCGCCGATGTCCCGATACGACCAGATATACAGCTTCAGGCTTTTTAACTCGACACACTTCTTGTCGGCGATGTAATCGAGCACCAGTGTGGCGAAATCCGGTTGTCCGGTCATCGGGCAGAGGCAGGTGAATTCCGGGATTTCCATGTGAATCAGGAAGTCGCGCGCAGGATTGGGATTGGGGAATACGGACAGGGTCTTGTTCAGTTTGCTTGGCATTTCGCGAATTTCTCTGTGGGAAGCCGGTTGGTCAAAGTGTTATTATAACGGTCGTCTTTCCCACTCAATAAATCCGGTCCCCAACCGGCTTTCCTTTCCCAGCGATCCCTGTGCGCCTCACTCAAATAAAGCTTTCCGGGTTCAAGTCCTTTGTTGACCCAACCTCCATTAATGTGCCCGGCCAGCTGGTCGGGGTCGTCGGCCCGAACGGTTGCGGCAAGTCCAACGTCATAGATGCCGTTCGCTGGGTTCTTGGCGAATCCAGGGCCTCGGCTTTGCGCGGCGAATCGATGCAGGACGTTATCTTCAACGGCTCCGGCCAGCGCAAACCCGTGGCCAGGGCCAGCGTGGAATTGCATTTTGACAACAGCCTGGGCAAGGCCGGCGGGCAATGGTCGCAGTACGCCGAAATCGGCGTCAAGCGGGTGCTGCAGCGCGACGGGGAATCGTCCTACTTCATCAACAACGTGCATGTCCGCAGGCGGGATATCCAGGACATTTTCATGGGAACCGGCCTTGGACCGCGGGCCTACGCCATCATCGAGCAGGGCATGATTTCGCGCATTATCGAAGCCAAGCCCGAGGAGTTGCGCGTATTCCTGGAAGAGGCCGCCGGTATTTCGAAGTACAAGGAGCGGCGTCGCGAAACCGAGAACCGCCTCTCCGACACACGCGAAAACCTGTCGCGCGTCGCCGACATCCAGCAGGAGCTGGGCGTACAGGTGGAAAAGCTGGAAAAGCAGGCCGAGGTTGCCAAGACCTACCAGGAGTTGCAGGGCAAGCTGAAAAACCGGCAAAGCCTGCTCTGGCTGGTGCGCAAAAAAGAGGCGGAAGCCGATTTCCAGCGGCATGCCCGTGAGGTGGAAAAGACCACCAACGCGCTCGAAGCGGAAACCGCGCGACTGCGCGAAATCGAGAATCGCCTCGAAACCATCCGCGCCGAGCACTACAGCGCCGGGGACGTACTGAACAGCGCGCAGGCGGAGTTGTTTGCCGCCAACACCGAGGTGTCGCGCCTGGAAGCCGACATCCGTCACATGACCGATACCCGCCAGCGCCTTGAGGCACGCCTCCTCGAGTTGGGCGAGCGGCAGGAGCAGTGGCGCAACCAGAGCACCGAGCTCGAATCCGCACTGTCGATGTGGCAGCAGCGCCACGAAGAGGCGGTCGGACTGGTTGCCGGAAGCCGCGATCGTTCCGCGGCTGAGGCGCAGAAGTTGCCGCAGGTTGAACTGGCCTTTCGTGAGGCGCGGGACCGCGTCACGGCATCGCGCACGACGATGGCGCAGACAACCCAGGCCTTCCAGATCGAGCAGACCCATATCAGCCACGCGGGCAAGATACTGCAAGGGCTGGAGCAGCGCGAAGAGCGCTTGCTGGCGGAAAAAGCCGCCCTCGCACTTCCCGATCCGGAAATTGTTGCAAAACTCTCTGCAGATCTGGCCGCATTGCAGGCACAGTCCTCCGGTTTGGAGGCCTCGCTGGCACAAATGGAGGCCGAACTGCCCGGCTTTGCGTCCGCGCGCCAGGAAGCGCAGGCGCATCTGCAGCGAACACAGCAGGAAACCGGCGGCCTGGAGGGACGCCTGGCCGCGCTGCGCCAGATCCAGAACGGGGTGGATGAAAACGGCAAAATCCATGATTGGCTGGAGCATCAGGGTTTGTCTTCCTTGCCCCGTCTTTGGCAGAAAATCACCGTCGAACCGGGTTGGGAGAATGCTGTCGAGTCGGTGCTGCGGGAAAAGCTGCATGCCATCGAAATATCCGATCCGGACCATATCCAGCGCCTTCTGGACAATCCACCACCGGCCAAGCTGAGCGTTTTCGCCCCGGGTGGTGCGCTCACCGGCGCGCAAGGCGGGGAATTTGCGCCGCTGGCGGGCTATGTTCGCTACACCGACGCGGCCATAGCGCCGTTGATTGAAGGCTGGCTGGACGGCTACCTCGCGGTTGAAGGCGTGCCGCGCCTGATGACGCGCCTCGCCTTGCCTCTGGGCACGGTTCTGGTGAACCGGGATGGCCATCAGTTTGGCCGACAGGGGCTCACTTTTCATGCGCCGGATCCCGCCGATACCGGAATATTGGCCCGCCAACGCGAAATAGAAGGCCTGGCAGGGCAGTGCGCGTCTTTGCAGACGGCATTGGAAGCGGCCAAGGCAAGGCTTGAGCAGTCTGAGCAGAGCGTGGCGGCTTGCCAGGCCGGACAGACGCAGTTGCGCCAGCAACTGGCCAACGCGCGGCAGCAGCAGCACGGGCTGCAACTGGAGCAGGTTCGCATCGCCCAAAACGCCGAGCGCGTCACCGAGCGGGGCCGGCAAATCGGCATCGAACTCGATGCCATAACCAGTGAAAAACACACCGAACAGGCCCAGCAGGCGCAAGCGGAGGCCAAACTGGAGCAGTTGCAAGGCCAGATTGACGTTCTGCATGAAGCCCTGGAGCAGGTGCAGAACGCCTTGCAGGCCGCCGAGTCGCTGCTTGAGGCGCAACGCGCAAGCATTCAGCAAATGGAGCGTGAGCATCAGCAGGCGCTGTTCAATGAAAGAGAATGTTCTTCTAAAATTAGTGAGATAGAGGTTCTTTCTAAGAATTTAGTTGAACAAATTGAAAACGCCTTGAAGCAGATTTCACAGTTCCAGTCCGAGGTGGCCGCACTGTCCGATACGGCGCAACGCGAACAGCTTCAAGCGGCGCTGGAACTCAAGCAGGCGCGCGAACAGGCCCTCGCGGCCGCGCGCGACCATCAGGAAACGGTTGCAGCCGGATTGCGCACTGCCGACGCGGAACGTCTCGAGTCCGAGCAAAAACTTGATCCGCTGCGCGAACGCATTGGTGAGCTCAAACTGAAGGAGCAGGCGGGCCGCCTCGCCTATGAGCAGTTTGCCAACCAGCTGTTTGAAGCCGGTGCGGATGAGGCAGCCCTTGAGGCGGAGATTGAGCCCGGACAGAAGGGGGCGCCGCTGCAGGGCGAAATCACCCGCTTGACCAACGCAATTGCCGAACTGGGCGCGGTGAATATGGCCGCCCTGGACGAACTTACGCAGAATCGCGAGCGCAAGGCCTTCCTTGACTCGCAGTCGGCTGATCTTTCCGAGGCGCTTGCAACCCTTGAGAACGCCATCCGCAAGATCGACCGGGAAACGCGCGAGTTGCTGCAGCAGACCTTTGACACGGTCAACCAGCACTTTGGCGTCCTGTTCCCGACGTTGTTCGGTGGAGGCGAGGCAAGGCTGATCATGACCGGGGAGGAAATTCTGGATGCCGGCATCCAGGTCATGGCCCAGCCGCCGGGAAAAAAGAATGCCTCCATCCACCTGCTTTCGGGCGGTGAAAAGGCGCTCACCGCGATCGCCCTGGTCTTTTCCATGTTCCAGCTCAATCCGGCGCCCTTTTGCCTGCTTGACGAGGTGGATGCGCCGCTTGACGATTCCAATACCGAGCGCTTTTGCGATCTTGTGCGCAAAATGTCTACCGGAACGCAGTTTGTGTTCATCAGCCACAACAAAATCACCATGGAACTCGCATCGCAACTGATAGGGGTCACGATGCAGGAATCGGGGGTCTCACGCGTGGTCGCCGTCGACATGGAGCAGGCGCTGCGCCTTGCAGATGACCGCCGGGAGCCGGCGGCGGCATGAGGCTTGATGCATGAGCGAACTGCAGATCAGCCTGCTTGCCATCGGGATACTGGTGATACTGGTGGTCTTTGCTTTTAACAAGTGGCAGGAACGCAAGCTGGCGCGCGCTGCCCGGGAGAGCTTTGGATCGCGCCACGAAGACGTGCTGTTGCACGCGTCGACGGAGGCCGCCGGCAGGGATTTGACGGCAAAACGCGCCCCCGCCAGCCAACCGGCACCGACCGGCGACACCCGCGCGCCAGGGGACAGGGCGCGCATTGAGCCGGTCATGTACGCGTCGCCGCGTGCCACGGAAGCGGCGGACGAACCGACCGGGGACGCAATCCTCGACTACGCAATTGAAATAGCGTTTGCCGATGCCGTTCCGGGGGACCTTATCACCAGCACCTCCGAACTGGCCTTGCTGCCGCGCGCGCGCTGGGAGGGCTTCACGCCGGACACAGGGCGTTGGCAGGTGATTGAGGCTGCGGGTTCACACCGGCGCGTACGCGCAGCCTTGCAAATGGTCAGTCGGCAAGGCGCAATCCAGCAACGTGATCTTGCGCTATTTGGCTCTGCCGTGGCCGACACTGCACAACGTCTGGGTGGCACCGTGTCCGCGGCTGATCCGGCGGCGGCGCTTGTCCGGGCGCGGGAACTGGACGCCTTCTGCGGCGATGTCGACATTCAGATAGCGATTCACCTGGTCAGCCGCGATGGCGTGCCCTTCGCCGGGACCAAGTTGCGCGGCCTTGCCGAAGCGGCGGGCATGTCGCTCGGGACGGGCGCGCAATTTCATTTGCGCAACGAAGACGGCCTCATCCTGTATTCCCTGGCCAACAAGGAGGCGCAGGCTTTCCAGGCGGAAAACATGCGTGAAGTGGCGACTCGCGGCGTGTCGCTGCTGCTGGACGTGCCGCGCACGCCGGGGGGCACCGCCAGTTTTCGCGCAATGGTCGCGCTGGCGCAACGGCTTGCGCACGGCCTTGATGCCGCCATCATCGACGATAACGGCAATGTGCTTGGCGAGCGCGCGTTTGAGACGATTGCCACGCAGCTGACCGCCCTCTACGGCAGCATGGAGGATCGCGGCATCCCGGCCGGCAGCCCGACGGCTCTGCGTCTATTTTCCTGACCATGGCTGTACCCGGGCAAGTCAGGCGACGCGCCGACCAGTTGCGTGCCGAACTCGAGCAGCACAACTACGCTTATTACGTCCTTGATGCCCCGAAGGTAAGTGACGCGGCTTACGACGCACTTTTTCGCGAGCTGCAGGGGCTTGAAACCGCCCATCCGGATCTGGTGACGCCCGCGTCCCCCACCCAGCGCGTCGGTGCCGCACCGCTTTCTGAATTTTCGACGGTAATGCATGCCGTCCCCATGCTTTCACTGGGCAATGCATTTTCCAGCGAGGAGATCACGGCCTTCGACCGGCGCGTGCGCGAAGGCCTCAACGTGGAGCTTGTGCGCTACGCGGCCGAGCCCAAGTTTGATGGACTCGCCATCAACCTGCGTTATGAGGCCGGCATTCTGGTGAGGGGCGCGACACGCGGCGATGGCGCGCAAGGCGAGGACGTCAGCGCAAACCTGCGCACGATCCAGGCAATTCCGCTGCGCCTGCGCGATTCTGCCCACGCCCCTCCGGTGCTCGAAGTGCGCGGAGAGGTGCTGATTTTCAAACAAGACTTCATCGCCCTGAATGCCCGGCAACGCGAGCGGGGGGACAAGGAGTTTGTCAACCCGCGCAACGCCGCCGCGGGCAGTCTGCGCCAGCTCGATTCGCGCGTCACCGCCGGCCGGCCGTTGCGGTTTTTCGCCTATGGCCTGGGCGAGGTACAGGGCGTCGAAACCCCTGCATGCCATTCCGAACAGTTGGATTGGCTCGCCGCATTGGGCCTGCCGGTGTGCAGCGACCGTTGCGTCAGCCTTGGCATCGACGGCCTGCTGGCCTTTTACCGCAAGACGGGCGAAGGTCGCGCCGCCTTGCCCTACGAGATTGACGGCGTTGTTTACAAGGTTGATCAAATGGCACAGCAACAGCAATTGGGGTTTGTGGCCCGCGCACCGCGTTTTGCCATCGCACACAAGTTTCCGGCCGAGGAAGCCGAGACCCAGGTGCTCGACATTCAAGTGCAAGTGGGCCGGACCGGGGCATTGACCCCGGTCGCCCGACTGGCACCGGTATTTGTCGGCGGCGTGACGCTAACCAATGCCACCTTGCACAATGAGGACGAGGTGCACAGGAAGGATGTCTGGCGCGGCGATACCGTGGTGGTGCGGCGCGCCGGCGATGTCATTCCCGAAGTCGCCCGTGTCGCCGCCCCCGGACCGAGGGCTGCCGGTGACCGCTTCGAGATGCCGCTCATCTGCCCGGTATGCCAGTCACAGGTCGTCCGGCTCGAGGGCGAGGCGGCCGCACGCTGCAGCGGCGGTCTGTTCTGCCCGGCGCAGCGCAAACAGGCGTTGCTGCATTTCGCCTCCCGCCGTGCCATGGACATAGAGGGCTTTGGCGAAAAGCTTGCCGAACAGATGGTCGAGCGCAATATCGTACTCACCCCGGCCGACCTGTACAGGCTTGGCCTGACTTCGCTGTCGGAACTTGACCGCATGGCGGAAAAGTCCGCGCAAAACGTGCTGACTGCCATCGCCCAATCGAGAAAACGCTCCCTTGCCAGGTTTGTTTATGCCCTTGGTATTCCGGGCGTAGGCGAGGAAGTCGCGAAAATATTGTCGCGACATTTCGGCACGCTCGATGCGCTGATGGACGCAAATTGGGAGGAAATTGCAGCACGGAAAAAGGCGACGCAAAAAGACAATGCCAGCCGCAAGCGCAAGGGCGAACCGGCGCTGCCCCAGGTCCTGGATGGGATCGGACCGGAGTTGATGGATAGTCTGGCCAAGTTTTTTGCCGAGTCGCACAACCGTGAAGTGATGGAGCAACTCACTGCACCCGGCGGGGTGGAGATCGAAATCCAGGCGCAGGCCGCCGCACTCGGGAGACCGGGTCCGCTGGCTGGCAAAACCCTCGTCCTGACGGGTACACTGCCGGGGCTGGCACGCGAAGAGGCAAAGCGCCTGATTGAATCGGCCGGGGGTAAAGTGGCCGCGGCGGTGTCCAGGTCGACGGATTTCCTGGTGGCGGGACTTGAGGCCGGCGGTAAATTGGAAAAAGCCCGTGAATTGGGCGTGAACATCATTGACGAGAGCGCATTGCTCGCGTTGCTGGACAAATAGCGGGAGGCAAGTTGCACAAGATAACCAAGGCGGTGTTTCCGGTTGCCGGCATGGGCAGCCGGTTTCTTCCCGCAACCAAGGCAAGCCCGAAGGAAATGATGCCCATTGTCGACAAGCCGCTCATCCAGTATGCGGTCGAGGAAGCAGTGGCTGCAGGAATCACCGACATGGTTTTCATCACCGGCCGCAACAAGCGCGCGATAGAAGACCACTTTGACAAAGCCTATGAAGTCGAAGCCGAACTCGAAGTTCGCGGTAAAAGCGACTTGCTCGCCCTGGTGCGCGGGATACTGCCCAGCCACGTCAATTGCATTTATATCCGCCAATCAGAGGCGCTCGGGCTGGGACACGCCGTTCTTTGTGCCAGGCCGGTTATCCAGGACGAGCCCTTTGCCGTGATACTCGCCGATGACCTGATTGATGGCGAGCCGCCGATTGTCAGTCAAATGGCCGCGGTGTTCGAGCGCGAACACTGCTCGGTGCTGGGCGTGCAGGAAATCCCCCTCGAGCAGAGCCGCCAATATGGCATGGTCAAAGCCGAGCGCTTGGACGACACACTGGGTGTGATGACGGCCATAGTTGAAAAGCCGGCGCCGGAACACGCGCCGTCGAATCTGGCTGTCGTCGGACGGTACATTCTTACGCCGCGTATTTTCCATCATCTTGAAAAAGGCGTTCCCGGCGCCGGGGGCGAAATCCAGCTTACCGACGCGATTGCCGTGCTGCTCAAGGAGGAAAGGGTGCTGGCCTATCGTTTCGATGGCGTGCGCTACGATTGCGGCTCCAAGCTCGGGTACGTGCAGGCGACCATCGCGTATGCGCGCAAGCATCCGGAAATCTCGGTGGCATTCAACGAATACCTGAAACAACTGGAACACCGGTGTTGAGCGCCGATCAAGCCTGGAAGATGCTCGACGAAGCGGACCTGGTCTGCAGCGCCCAAATCGTGGAGGACGCGGTGGCGCGGCTTGCCGGGGAAATAAGTGCGGTGCTTGCCGACACCCATCCGTTGGTGCTGGCTGTCATGGGCGGTTCGGTGTTTTTCGCCGGCCACCTCCTGCCGCGCCTGCGTTTTCCGATTGAGTTTGATTTCATCCATGCCTCAAGGTACGGCGAGGCGATCGCCGCAGGAGGGATTACCTGGCGCGCCGAGCCGCGTGACAACGTCAAGGGCCGTGTTGTCCTTGTGCTCGATGACATTCTGGACGGCGGTGATACGCTGTTCGCGATCCGTGAGCGCATTCTTGGTCTTGGGGCAAGCGCCTGCCACACAGCCGTACTGACAGACAAGAATACCGGGAAAGAAAAACCCATCCGCGCGGATTTTGTCGGCCTATCCATCCCCGACAGATTCGTTTTCGGCTGCGGCATGGACGCCCACGGCGCGTGGCGCAATCTGCCGGCCATCTACGCAATGAAAGATTCCTGATGCGCGCAATCATCGGCGGCAGCGGCCTGACCCAGCTCGCCAGCCTGCAAACCTCCCATCGCAGGGCGATAAGGACACCGTACGGGGAACCTTCCGGACCGCTTACTTTCGGAAAGATCGGGGGATGCGACGTGGTTTTTCTCGCCCGCCACGGTTACGGACACACCATCCCGCCCCATGAGCTCAACTACCGGGCCAATATCTGGGCGCTCAAATCCGAAGGCGTGACAGAAATCATTTCTGTCGCCTCGGTCGGCGGGATTCGCGCCGACCTCGGCCCGGGTGTCATCGCAGTGCCGCACCAGCTTATCGATTACACCTCGGGAAGGCGCCAGACGTTTTTCGACGGCGGTGACAAACCGGTGACGCATGTCGATTTTACCCACCCGTACTCCGAACCCACGCGGCAATTGCTGCTCGCCGCGGCGGCTGCCTGCGCCGAGCCTGTCGTTGACGGCGCCGTGTACGCCGCGACACAGGGGCCGCGGCTGGAGACTGCGGCGGAAATTGCCCGACTGGAGCGTGACGGCGCTGATGTGGTGGGGATGACCGGAATGCCGGAAGCCGTTCTTGCACGCGAGCTTGGGCTCAAATACGCCGCATTGGCGGTGGTCGTGAACCATGCGGCGGGGCGCGGTGAGAGCAAGGATGCCATCGAGTTTTCCCAGATAGAGCGCATGCTGCAAAAGACAATGGGGCGCGTGCACCGAATCCTTGAATGTGTGTGCGCATGATTCGCCCGGTATTGCGCATGGGTGATCGCCGCCTGCTCCGGCAATCCGGCCGTGTGGAAGACTTTGACACCCCGGAGTTGCGTGCCTTGCTTGCCGACATGCATGAGACCATGGTGCACCTGGACGGCGCCGGACTCGCCGCGCCGCAAATCGGTGTCGCGTTGCAGGTCGTCGTTTTCGGGATCAAATCGAATCCCCGCTATCCGGATGCGGAAGAGGTGCCCTATACGGTGCTGATCAATCCGGTGCTGACCCCCATGGGCGATGAAATGGAAGAAGGCTGGGAAGGCTGCCTTTCGGTGCCCGGACTGCGCGGCGTAGTGCCGCGCCACAGCCGGCTTCGCTACACCGGCTTTGACGAGCGTGGCTCCCCAATTGACCGCACCGTGAGCGGCTTTCATGCACGGGTTGTGCAGCATGAAACCGACCACTTGCTGGGAATCCTTTTCCCCATGCGCATCCGGGATTTCAGCAGCTTCGGTTTCATTGAGGAACTGTTTCCGGGTGAAGACATCCACGACGACTGACCCCGGCTGCAGGCGCGACGGACGGGCGGCGCGTCGACTTTTGTCAGGACTGCAGCTGTTCCAGCAAGTCCTGCTCGAGCAGCAAAACGGCGCGCGGATTGGCCAGTGCGTCCCCGCTCAGGACAAAGACGTCCTCGGCACGTTCACCCAGGGTGTTTATGCGGGCGGTCCTGAGGTTGATTTCATATCTGCTTAAAATCCTGGCCACTCCGTACAACAGGCCGGGACGGTCGCCGGCCGTGATGGACAGCAGGTGGTACTGGCCTTTTTCATCGGGACGGATATGCACTTCCGGGGTGATCGGAAAATGCTTGTGTTGCCGCGAAAGCCGGAAGCGCCCGCGCGAAGGCAACGCCGTCTGTCCCTCAATCCGTCGGCACAACTCATCCTCGATCAGGTTGATCATGTCGCGGTAATGGGGGGATTTCCCGGGCCCCAGCACGAGGAAGGTATCGAGCGCGTAACCGTGGCGTGTCGTGTGAACCTTGGCGTCCGCGATGTTGTAATTTATTTCCCCGAAGTATCCGCATATTCGGGCGAACAGGTCTTTTTGGTCTTTCACATAAACCATGACCTGAAGCCCCTCGCCAATCGGCGACAGGCGCGCCTTTACGACCGGGCGCTCGGCATCGACGCGATAGTGAAGGGTACGGGTCTGCCAGGCGATGTCCTGCGCGTCGTGGCGCAGGAAATAAGCCACGTCGAGTTGCTTCCAGAGGGCGTCTTTCACCGCATCCGACAAGGCGTAAAGACGCAGCAGGCGCAGGGCTTCCTCCTGCTTTTCCTGGAGGCCCTGGTCGTTGGTGATCGGCCCGCCCTGCAGGCCGCGCAGCGTTGCATTGAACAAATCTTCGAGCAGTTTTCCCTTCCAGGCATTCCATACCTTGGGGCTTGTGCCACGTACATCGGCCACGGTCAGCAGGTAGAGCGCGATCAGGCGACGCTCTGTTTTCACCAAATTCGCAAAAGTCTCGATGGTGTCCGGGTCGGAAAGGTCCTGCTTTTGTGCCACCGCGGACATGGTCAGGTGGTGCTCGACCAGAAACTCGATCAGTTGCGTATCTTCTGTTGCTATCCCGTGCCGGCGGCAAAACTGGCGTGCGTCGGTCTTGCCCAGCTTGGAGTGGTCTCCCCCGCGGCCTTTGGCGATGTCGTGGAACAGTGCGGCGATATAGAGCAGCCAGTGGCGCGAAAAGCCCGCCATCAAACGGCTGCAATGCGGGTATTCGTGGGCAAATTCGAGCATCGTAAACCGTCGCATGTTCCTGACCACGGTAAGGATGTGCTGGTCGACGGTATAAACGTGAAACAAGTCATGCTGCATCTGCCCGACAATTTTGCCAAAGGCCGGCAGATAGGAACCGAGGATCGAGTATTGGTTCATGCGCCGCAACTCGTGGACTATGCCGCGGGGTTGCTGGAAGAATTCGATGAAGCGCGCCCTGTTTATTGCGCTGCGCCGGAATTTCGCGTCAATCTTCGAGCGTGCCCGCCAAAGCGCCCTGAGGGTCGTGGCTGTCATCCCCTTGAGCTCCGGGTGTTTTTGCAGCAGCAGGAAACTCTCAAGGATGGCGTCAGGCTCGCGCTCAAACAGCGCGGGATCGCGGGCATCGAGCAGTTCTTGCAGCGCCTGGAAGCGCTCGTTGATGGGAACAGGAACGCTGTCGGGGACGGGGAAGAGCGATGCGCCCAGGTTCTGCAACAAAATGGTACTGAGCTGGGTGATGGCCTTTGCAGTCCGGTAGTAGCGCTGCATGAATTGCTCGCTCGCGCGCTTGGCCGTTGTCGGTGCATAGCCGAACTGACGCGCCAGCGCGTCCTGATAATCGAACAGCAGGCGATCCTCGCGACGTCCGGCGAGAAAATGCAGACGGGCGCGTATCTCCTCAAGCAGCGACTGGTGGCGCTTTAATTGGCGCGCTTCGGCGTCAGTGATCAAGCCCCGCGCGGCAAGATCGCCCCAGTTTTGTCCGATGTTGGCGGCGCGCGCGATCCACAGCACGATTTGCAGGTCGCGCAGGCCGCCAGGCGCCTCCTTGAAATTGGGCTCAAGACTGTACGCGCTGTCCTGGTACTTGCCGTGGCGCTGGTCCTGCTCGAGCCGCTTGGCCTTGAAAAATGCCTGCGGATCGAATTCCGCCTTGGTCGCAGCCTGGAATGATGCAAACAACTTGCGACTGCCGACGAGCAACCGCGATTCGAGCAGGCTGGTCTGCACGGTGACGTCCTTGGCAGATTCGGCCACGCACTCGTCAGCAGTACGCACGCTATGCGCCACCTCGATTCCGATGTCCCAGAGATTGCCGATAAGGGCTTCGAGCTGGCTTTTCAGCGCATCGCCAGGCGATTCGGGAAGGAGGACCAGGATATCCACGTCAGAATGTGGAAACAACTCCCCGCGCCCATAGCCGCCAACCGCGACCAGGGCCAGCGTCTTGGGAATATGATGGCGCCTCCAGACATCCCGCAGGGTACGGTCTACCAGCCGGCGCGACTGTCGCAGCAGCAGCTCGGTATTGGGTTTGGCAAGAAAACGCTCTTCCAGTAGTGCTCGACCTGACTGCAGCTGCTGGCGCAGCGCCGCCGTGGTGCGGCCAAAAGCCGGGGCGGGGAGCGGCTTGCCTGGACTGACTATGCGAGCCACCTGGACTGTCTAGCCCGCCGGCATTGCGGGCGTCCCTTTCGATACTGTCAGTACTTCAAAACCGGTCTCGCTAACCAGCACCGTGTGCTCCCATTGGGCTGACAGGCTGTGGTCCTTGGTGACGATTGTCCAGCCGTCGGCAAGTTCCCGGATCGCCGGCTTGCCCGCGTTGATCATCGGCTCAATTGTGAAAGTCATGCCGGCTTTGAGCACCATGCCGGTACCGGGGCGGCCGTAATGCAGAACCTGGGGTTCTTCATGAAATTTCCTGCCGATGCCGTGCCCGCAAAATTCGCGCACCACGCTGTAGCCCGCGGCCTCTGCGTGTTGCTGGATGGCGGCGCCAATATCGCCAAGCTGCGCGCCGGGCCTGACTTGGCGAATACCACGCCACATGCACTCGTAAGTAATGTCACAGAGGCGTTTGGCCTGGATGCTGGGCTCACCGACACAGAACATGCGGCTGGTGTCCCCGTGGAAACCATCCTTGATCACGGTGATATCCAGGTTGACGACATCGCCATGCTTGAGCACTTTTTCCCCTGGAACCCCATGACAGACTTGGTGATTGACCGAGGCGCAGATCGATTTGGGGTAGGGCTTGTAGCCGGACGGCGCGTAATTTAACGGTGCGGGAATGGTGTTCTGGACGTTCACCATATAGTCATGGCACAGGCGGTCAAGTTCACCTGTCGTGACGCCCGGCTTCACATAACTTTCAATAAAATCAATAACCTCTGATGCGAGACGTCCGGCGACCCGCATTTTTTCGATTTCTTCTGTTGTTTTTGGGGCAATCGACATAAGGGATCCGGGTTGGAAAAAAGCGCGAAGGATACGGGATGCCGCCTGGCAGTGCAATTTTGGGCCAGTTCGTGCGCCTTCCGGCTTGCCGATGGACGGCTAACCGGTCATGAACTCTTCCACGGCGGTATTGCTCAAGAGTGCAGGCTTCCAGTATAATGTTCGGTTAGCTGGATAGGTCTTTATTTCAATTATTAGTTTTCGCCAAGCAGTGCAATTTGCACCGCCATGGCAATTTTGCCCGTCTCCCCCTTAGGGTGCTTTTCCCGGCAGTTCAGAGCTGGGAAAAGTTCATGGGAAGAGGCGGTCGATATTAACCCTAAGAGGAGTGTCAAGCGTGTCAACCACAATGCGTGAAATGCTGGAGGCCGGGGTGCACTTTGGCCACCAGACGCGGTTTTGGAACCCGAAAATGGCGCAGTACATTTTCGGCCACCGCAACAAGATCCACATCATCAACCTCGAAAAAACCATGGTCCTGTACCAGGCGGCCATGAAGCACGTGCGCCAGCTCGCCTCGAACAAGGGAACCATCCTGTTCGTGGGGACCAAACGGCAGGCGCGTGAGATCGTCCAGGAAGAGGCGCAGCGCTGCGCTTCCCCTTACGTCGACTACCGCTGGCTTGGCGGCATGCTCACCAATTTCAAGACCGTCAAGGTGTCCATCAAGCGGCTGAGGGAGCTTGAGGCAATGGCCGAAGACGGTACGCTCGATAAAATGTCCAAGAAGGAAGCGCTTGGATACCAGCGCGAGATTGTCAAACTGCAGCGCAGCCTGGGCGGGATCAAGGACCTTAACGGCCTGCCTGACGCGTTGTTTGTCATCGACGTGGGCTACCAGAAAGGCGCCATTACCGAGGCACGCAAGCTTGGTATCCCGGTTATCGGTGTGGTTGACACCAACCATTCGCCCGAGGGCATTACTCACGTCATCCCTGGCAACGACGACTCGAGCCGGGCCATACGCCTGTATGCACGCGGTGTTGCAGATGCCGTTCTCGAGGGCCGCAGCCAGGTGGTGCAGGAGATCATCGGCGGGCAGGCAGACGAATTTGTCGAAGTCGAAGGTGAAGAGCAGGCGCGCTGATTCGCGCCATAAACCAAGTACAAAAAGGGGCGTAAGGCCCCTTTTTTTCAGCATTTGACCGGGTTTGCCCCGGCTAACAGACTTAAGGAGCAGTAAATGGCGGAAATCACCGCTGGAATGGTACGCACCCTTCGGGACAAGACAGACGCTCCGATGATGGAGTGCAAGAAAGCACTGACCGAGGCCAATGGCGACATGGACAAGGCCGAGGAGATTCTGCGCGTCAAACTCGGCAGCAAGGCCAGCAAAGCCGCCGGTCGGATCGCTGCGGAGGGCATAGTCGGCATATACATTTCTGACGACGCCAAACTCGGCGCAATGGTGGAAGTGAACTGCGAAACCGACTTTGTCGCCAAAAACAGTGATTTCCTGGGATTTGTCGCAAAGCTGGCAGAGCTGGCTGCGACAAAAAATCCCGCAGATGTTCAATCACTCTCCGGGCTGGCTGTCGAGGGGGGAACCGTTGAAAGCGCGCGTCAGGCACTTGTCGGGAAAATTGGTGAAAATATTTCCGTTCGCCGCTTTGCCCGCTACCAGGCAAGCGGCAAGCTTGCGCAGTACGTGCATGGCGGTGCCAAGATCGGTGTGCTGGTCGATGTGAGCGGTGGTGACGAGTCCCTTGCGCGTGATCTGGCGATGCAAATTGCCGCGTCAAAGCCGGTCGCACTTTCCCGTGATCAAGTTCCGGCTGAGCTGATCGAGAAGGAACGCAGTGTCGCGGCCGCCAAGGCCGCCGAGTCGGGCAAGCCGGCCAACATTGTCGAAAAAATGATCGATGGCAGCGTGCAGAAATTCCTCAAGGAAGTAACCCTGCTTGGCCAGCCCTTCGTAAAAGACGACAAAGTAAGCGTGGAAGCACTCCTGAAATCGAAAAACGCCTCGGTTGCCGGATTTACACTGTATGTCGTCGGCGAGGGGATCGAGAAAAAGACCACTGACTTTGCCGCAGAAGTTTTGGCTCAGGCCGGCCTTTCTCGCTAAGACGAAAGCCTATGAGCTCACCCACAAAATACAAACGCATCCTGCTAAAGCTCTCCGGCGAAGCGCTGATGGGGGACGACTCCTTTGGCATCAACCGCGTGACCATCGACAGGATCGTGGCCGAGATTGCCGAAATTGCAAAGCTCGACCTGGAGATGGGTGTGGTCATCGGGGGGGGCAATATTTTTCGCGGCGTGGCTCCGGGCGCCGCCGGTATGGACCGGGCGACGGCAGACTACATGGGGATGCTGGCGACGATCATGAACGCGCTGGCCCTGCAGGACGCCATGCGCCGTGCCGGGCTTAACGGCCGGGTTCAATCGGCACTGAATATCGAGCAAGTCGTCGAACCCTATATCCGCGGCAAGGCGATCCGCTACCTGGAGGAGGGAAAAATTGTCATTTTTGCCGCGGGTACCGGCAATCCATTTTTCACCACGGACACGGCGGCGGCATTGCGTGCCTCGGAGATTGGCGCGGAAATTGTCCTTAAGGCGACCAAAGTCGACGGTGTTTACACCGCCGACCCGAAGACCAATCCGGATGCCACGCGCTATACCAGCCTGACTTTTGACGAGGCTTTCACACGAAACTTGAAAGTGATGGATGCGACGGCGCTTGCGCTGTGCCGGGACCAGAAGCTCCCGCTTATCGTGTTCAGTATTTTCAAGGCTGGTGCGCTCAAGCGTGTGATCCTCGGTGAAGACGAGGGAACATTGGTTCACGCATAATGCAGGGGACATCACGGTCCGGGTGCGGAATGGAGATTCCACCGCCGCAACATCTACGGAGGACAAATTGGCCAATATCGGCGAAGTAAAGAAAAATACCGAGCAGAAAATGCAAAAATCCGTGGACGCGCTCAAAACGGATTTGTCCAAGGTTCGAACCGGCCGTGCGCATCCGGGCATTCTGGATCACGTCAAGGTTGATTATTACGGCACCATGGTACCCCTCAGCCAGGTGGCGAATATCACCTTGATTGACGCGCGCACGATTGGCGTCTCGCCATGGGAGAAAAAAATGGCCGGGCCGATTGAAAAATGCATCCGCGAATCGGATCTCGGGCTCAACCCGGCACTGCAAGGGGACATCATCAGGATCCCCATGCCGCCCCTGACCGAAGAGCGGCGGCGCGAATTGATCAAGGTCGTAAAGAGCGAGGCCGAGGACGCCCGCGTGGCGGTCCGCAACCTTCGTCGTGACGCCAATACCGTCCTGAAAGACATGTTAAAAGCCAAAAGCGTTCCCGAGGATGACGAGAGGCGGGCACAGGACGATGTTCAAAAACTGACGGATCGATTCATCGCCGAAATCGAAAGGCTCGTTCAGACCAAGGAAACCGAGTTGATGGGCGGCTAAGCCGTCTGTACCCGGTTGACCACACCATGCCAGAGTTCATCAGTTCCACGCAGGATGTTCCGCCCACCGGGGGGCGGCCACGCCATGTCGCCATCATTATGGACGGCAACGGCCGCTGGGCGAAAAAGCGACACCTTCCCCGCATTGCCGGTCATAGGCGTGGACTAGAGAGCTTACGCGCCGTGACGAGCGCCTGCATCGAGCGCGGAATCAGTCATCTGACGGTGTTTGCATTCAGTTCGGAAAACTGGCGCAGACCGGCGGAAGAAGTGTTCGTCCTTCAGCAGTTGTTTGCCATGGCTCTTGAGCAGGAAGTTGAGCGGCTTCACCGTAACGGCATCCGCTTGAAGGTCATCGGCGAACTCTCCGCCTTCAATCCGCGCATCGTCGAACTGGTCGCGTCGGCCGAAGCCCTGACAAAGCATAACGATCGACTGACCCTGACAATCGCCGCAAACTATGGCGGACGTAAGGACCTGCTCCAGGCTGTCGAGAAAATGATAGCCACGGCGCCAAAACCTGCCAATGGCTATTGCGAAGCCGATCTTGCCCGTCATCTGGCGCTTAGCTATGCGCCGGAGCCGGACTTGTTCATCAGGACCGGCGGGGAGCAGCGAATCAGCAATTTTCTGCTCTGGCAATTGGCCTACACCGAACTGTATTTCACCAACACCTTGTGGCCTGATTTCGAGGAAGAGGCTTTGGACCTGGCCCTGAACTGGTATGGCGACAGGGAGCGTCGTTTCGGGCGTACCAGTGAACAGTTGGAAGGGCAAGGTTCGGCAGCAGACGGACTCACCCTCCCGCTGCGCTCCGCCTAAACCGTTTCCGCCTGTTCAGGCTCTGCGATGCTAAAGACGCGGATTCTTACCGCACTTGTGCTCGTGACCGTGTTTGTGTTGGCCGTGTTCGGCCTGCCGCACAAGGGCTGGATCCTGTTTTGCGGCGGGATACTGGCCATCGCAGCATGGGAATGGGCGGCCCTCTCGGGAATGCTGCCGATCGGACGCGCCGCGTTTGCATCTGCGCTTTTCGGCTTTGGTGTTTTGATCGCCTGGGGGTGGCCCGCCATCCCGCGATTTGAGGACATCGGAGCCTACTATCTGATCGCGATCGCGTTCTGGGCGCTCGTCATGCCGCCCTGGCTCTGGAATGGCCTTAGAACAGGCGGTAAAGCAATTGTGGCCGCCTCAGGTTCGGCTGTGCTCTTGCCCTGCTTTTTTGCCCTGGTCCACCTCCACTCAATTGCCCCGACCGTACTGCTCAGCTACATGGCAATCGTCTGGATCGCGGACAGCGCAGCTTATTTCGCGGGAAAGGCTTTTGGAAAACACAAACTCGCGCCCTCAATCAGCCCCGGCAAGACCTGGGAGGGCGTGGCAGGGGCTATGGCGGCGGTAACGGCATATGGGATACTGTGGATACATTATTTTGGCTGGGGTATTCCAACGTCCGTGCGGGAGGCGCCTCTCGGTTGGGTGGCGGTGCTGATAACGATATGGCTGCTGTCACTGTTCAGCGTTTGTGGCGATTTGTTTGAATCTGCGCTTAAACGGCGTGCCGGCGTCAAGGATAGCGGCAAGATTCTCCCCGGCCACGGTGGCGTGCTTGATCGCATAGATGCGCTTATTCCGGTATTGCCGATGGCAGGCATGCTGCTCATTCTCTAATCGACATGCAAAACATCACGATACTCGGTGCAACAGGATCCATCGGTCGGAGCACACTTGACGTGGTCGCTCGTCACCCCGGGCGCTACAAGATATATGCGCTGACGGCCAACCGGAAACATGACGAGCTGGCGGAGCTTTGCCGCCTTCATCGTCCGGAATATGCGGTAATGGCGGACGCGGCACGGGCACCGGCGCTGGCCGATGTGCTAAAGCGCCAAGGCTTGAAAACGAAAGTGCTTCAGGGAATGGAGGGCTTGGTGGCCAGCGTGGTTGCACCCGAGGTGGATACCGTGATGGCTGCAATCGTCGGCGCTGCGGGCCTCGCTCCCAGTCTTGCCGCTGCCGGAGCGGGTAAAAAAATCCTGCTTGCCAACAAGGAGGCCTTGGTCATGGCGGGCCCGGTTTTCATGAAAAAGGTACGTGATGCCGGCGCCACCCTGCTTCCCATCGACAGCGAGCACAACGCAATTTTCCAGTGCCTGCCGAACCACCTGCGCGGTGATCTTGCCCAACTTGGTGTCAGGCGCATCCTGCTGACCGGCTCAGGTGGCCCGTTTCGCACTCACGCGATCGACTCCCTCAAGCTGGTCACACCCGACCAGGCTTGCGCCCATCCGAATTGGGTCATGGGTCGCAAGATATCGGTCGACTCTGCCACCATGATGAACAAAGGGCTTGAGGTGATCGAAGCGCACTGGCTTTTTGGTGCAAGCCCGGATCAGATCGAAGTGGTGATTCACCCCCAAAGCATTGTCCACTCCATGGTCGAATACTCTGACGGTTCAGTACTCGCGCAACTTGGCAATCCGGACATGCGTACTCCGATAGCCCAGGCACTCGCTTACCCCGAACGGATTGAAGCGGGGGTGGATCCCCTTGACTTGTTCCGCACCGGAACACTGACATTCGAGGCGCCGAGTTTCGCCCGGTTTCCGGCCCTCACGCTCGCCTACCAGGTTTTGCGGGCGGGTGGCTCGGCACCGGCGATATTCAATGCAGCCAATGAGGTTGCCGTTTCTGCGTTTCTTGATGGCCGCTTGGCCTTTAACCGAATCACTGACGTCATTTCCGCAGTACTCGACCGGATTCCGTTCACTCCGGTTACACAACTCGGCGAGGTCATGGAAGCGGATCAAAGAAGCAGGGAATTGGCGCAGGAGCAGATCAACGGAGCAATGGTCGCATGACTTTTATTACAACATTAATTGCATTTTTAACCGCTTTGGCGATTTTGATCGTCATTCACGAACTCGGACACTTCTGGATTGCCCGGCTTTGCGGTGTCAAGGTACTGCGCTTCTCGGTCGGATTTGGCAATCCCGTATGGGCGGTCAAGGCCGGCCGCGACCGGACGGAATGGGCGATCGCCGCTTGGCCGCTGGGTGGTTACGTCAAGATGCTGGACGAGCGCGAAGGTCCGGTGGCGCCGGATGAACTGCATCGCGCCTTCAACCGGCAAAGCGTGTGGAAGCGCTGTGCCATCGTCTTGGCAGGACCCGTTGCGAACCTGCTTCTGGCCGTATTCATCTATTGGTGCATGCTTCTTGCCGGGGTTACCGAAGCCAAGCCCGTAGTGGCGACACCGCAGGCCAACACCATCGCCGCAGCAGGAGGATTGCAGGCTGGCGACACCATATTGCGCGTCAACGAAGTCAAGATTGACAGCTGGCACGAGTTGCGTTGGCAGTTACTCAAGCTCATGGTCGACCGCGCAACAGTCAAGCTGGAAGTGTTGAACAAGCGCAACGAATTGAACTGGCGGACACTTGATTTCACCTCGTTTGCCGAACAGGAACTGGAGGGCGATGTGCTGGCGCGGTCCGGGTTGCGCCTGTTCCGCCCGGATATTGAGCCAGTGGTGGGCGCAGTTGTCGCGGGTAGTGTGGCTGAACGTGCAGGGCTAAAGCCAGGCGACCGGGTACTCGCCGCCGACGGCAAGCCGATCATGAACTGGGAGGAACTGGTTGCAGTCATCAGGACTCATGGCAATACCCGCTTAATGCTGAGGCTCACGACAGCATCCGGGGAAAAAACAGTGACTGTGGAACCTGAAATAGTGCAGCAGGGAGCTGCGCGTTTCGGACGCATAGGCATAGCGGCCCGTTATGACCCTGCCGCCATGAAAGACATGGTTGTGGTTGTCCGCTACGGCCCGCTGGAAGCCATTCCAAAAGCCATCGCACGAACCTGGGACACAGCACTTTTCAGCCTAAAAATGCTGGGAAAAATGCTGTTGGGGGAGGTTTCCTGGAAAAATCTCAGCGGCCCGGTAACGATTGCCGACTATGCGGGGCAGTCGGCCCAACTCGGGATGATGGCCTACATGGGCTTTCTCGCGCTCATCAGCATCAGTCTCGGCGTGCTCAATTTGCTTCCCATACCTTTATTGGACGGGGGACATTTGATGTATTATCTCGTTGAAATATTAAAGGGAAGTCCGGTATCCGAGCGGGTCATGGATATCGGGCAGCGACTGGGCATGTCGCTGCTGCTTGCACTCACGGCATTTGCCTTTTATAACGACATCAATCGCTTAATTTCGGGCTGAACTCCCCTTATGCAACGCCTTCTCGCGTCCGCGCTGTTTTTCATTGCCGTGCTGGCGCATGCATCCGACGCCTTTGTCGTCCGCGACATCCGCGTCGAGGGAATCCAGCGGGTCGAAGCCGGAACAGTATTCAGTTATCTGCCTATCAAGATCGGCGAAACGGTCACCGACGAAAAGGCAGCGGCGGCGGTCCGTGCACTGTTCGCCACGGGATTTTTCAAGGATGTGCGGCTAGAGGTTGACCGTGACGTGCTCATCGTCGTGGTGGAGGAGCGGCCAGCGATCTCCTCAATTGACTTTACCGGCATGAAGGAATTTGAAAAGGAACCCGTATTAAAGGGATTCAAGGAAGTCGGCTTGGCCGAATCGCGCATATTCGACCGTTCCATCCTGGAACGTGCCGAGCAGGAGCTCAAACGCCAGTACCTCAACAAAGGGAAATACGGTGTCGTCATGACGACAACCGTCACGCCACTGGAGCGCAACCGCGTCGGCGTCAACTTCAACATCGACGAAGGCGATATCGCCAAGATCCTTTCGATCAACATCATCGGAAATCAGGCTTTTTCTGAAAAGGAGTTGCTGCAGCAGTTTTCGCTGACCACCCCGGGGTGGCTTACCTGGTACACAAAAAGCGACCAGTATTCAAAACAAAAGCTATCGGCCGACTTGGAGGTTATCCGCTCCTATTATTCGAACCGGGGCTACCTTGACTTCAATATCGAATCGACCCAGGTTTCAATTTCGCCTGACAAAAAGGGCATTTACATCACTGTCGGCATAGTAGAGGGAGACCGTTACACCATTTCCGGCGTCAAGGTCAGCGGGCAAATGCTTTTGCCCGAAGCAGATGTCCTGGCCCTGATTTCCCTTAAGCCGGGCGACACATTCTCTCGCGAAGCCCTGAACGACAGCGTGAAAAAAATAACCGATCGCCTCGGCGTTGACGGTTACGCCTTCGCCAACGTCAACCCTGTGCCAGAGACAGACAAGGACAAGCGCGAGGTCACTTTTAATTTCCTCATCGATCCCGGTCGCCGGGTTTATGTGCGGCGCATCAACGTTGTTGGCAACACCCGGACACGAGATGAGGTTGTCCGACGCGAACTAAGGCAGCTTGAAGCTTCTTATTACGACTCGGAAAAACTGCAGAAATCAAAGCAGCGACTTGACCGCCTTGGCTATTTTGCCGAGGTTGACGTTGAAACTCCGCCGGTTCCGGGAACTACAGATCAGGTGGATGCGACCATAAAGGTGAAAGAGAAATCAACCGGGCAATTTTTGATTGGCGCAGGCTTTTCAAGCTCGGATAAACTTTCGGTGTCGACGTCCGTTTCCCAGGACAATATATTCGGCAGCGGCAAGTCGGTTTCCGCCGCGATCAACAGCAGCAAGATCAACAAGGTCTACTCACTGTCCCAGACCGACCCGTATTACACCGTCGATGGCGTCGCGCGCGGCTTTGACATCTACACGAGAAGCACAGATAACGCCCAATTGGGTCAGGGTGACTATAAGACGCAAAATACCGGTGGCGGGGTCAGATTTGGCTATCCGCTCAATCCAGATGACCGGGTGTCCTTCGGCCTCGCTATCGACAAAGCCACGGTAACGCTCGGCACTACTAATCCAAATAGCGTTCCAATAAACTATGTCAACTACGTTGCCCAATATGGGTCCGTCCAAAATTCTATTGCCGCCACAGCCGGATGGGGCCGGGACACACGCGACAGCCTTTTATGGCCAACCAAGGGCGAACGGCGCGGGCTGAGTGGCTTGGTGACGCTGCCACCGGGAAATTTGCGCTACTATACTGTCACCTTGGGGGAGCAATACTTTCACACTTTCGCACGTGATTACACGCTGATGCTGTCCGGTGAAATTAGCGTGGGTGGTGGCTATGACAATATCGCCTATCCATTCTTCAAGAATTTTTACGCCGGTGGCATTGGTTCGGTGCGCGGATATCAGCAGTCGTCACTGGGCCCACAGGACGCTGCGGGCGCATTTCTTGGCGGAACCAGGAAGGTTATTGGAACCACCGAACTGCTTTTTCCCGTACCGGGATCCGGACGTGACCGGCAGGTGCGCTTGAGTACTTTCATTGACGGTGGACAGGTCTACGGCGATGGCACAAAAATCACTACGGGCAGTGTTCGCTATGCTGCCGGGGTGGGTGTCTTCTGGAGTTCCCCGATGGGTCCGCTAAAGGTCAATTACTCAAAAGCCTTAAATGACAAGCCGGGTGATAAGCTACAGTCCTTCCAATTCACCTTTGGTCAGGTATTCTGAGGCCGGGTTCTGCAGAGATCAGGAGATGATGTTGAGATTTTTCCAATTACTTGTTTCTATTATTCTTTTCTCGCTTTCTGCCAGCGGCTTTGCCCAGGCAGACGGCAAGATAGGCTACGTCAACATAGACCGCATTCTGCGTGATGCCGCCCCGGCGCAACGTGCGCAGAAGAAAATCGAAGCAGAATTCTCCAAGCGTGATCTGGAAATGCAAAAACTGGCCGAGCAACTCAAACGCCTGCAAGAGCAACTCGAAAAAAATGCCATCACCATGTCAGAGACGGACCGGCGCAACAAGGAGCGCGAGTTTAGCGATCTCAACAAGGACTTTCAAAAACGACAGCGTGACTTTCGTGATGACCTGAATGCCCGCCGCCAGGAGGAGCTGCAAACGGTGCTGGAGCGCGCAAACAGAATGGTCAAACAAATTGCCGAGCAGGAAAAATACGACATTATTTTCCAGGAGGCCGTTTGGAGCAGTCCCCGCATAGACATCACTGACAAGGTGATTCGGGCGCTGGATGACGGCGCCGGTAAATCCGCCGGGAAGTAATGACCAGAGCCTACCGCCTGGCTGAAATCGCCGAGCGATTCGGGGGTGAACTGCTCGGGAACCCGGACGTATTCGTAGACCAGGTTGCAAGCTTGGAGAGCGCGGACTCCAACCACATATCATTTCTCACTCAGTCCAGGTACCGCCGGCTTCTGGCCGCAAGCCGCGCCGGCGCGTTCATACTTCCTTATCCTGAGCGCGACACCGTGAAGAAGCCCCGCATTCTTTGCGACGACCCATACTTGTACTTTGCCAGGGTATCGCTTCTGTTCAATCCACCGGTGGAGGTTCAGCCGGGCATCCATCCCACTGCCGTCGTTCACCCGGGGGCCAGCATATCCGGTGACGCGCAATTGGCAGCGGGATGTTATATCGGCGCCGACGCACGCATTGATGCAGGAACGTTGATTGGAGTCGGCAGCATAATTGGCGACAAGGTGCACATTGGCGCCGATACCCGCCTGTACGCACGCGTTACGGTCTACCATGGCTGCCAGATCGGCCAGAGAGGGTTGTTTCACGCCGGTGCCGTCGTAGGGTCCGATGGCTTCGGCCTTGCACGTGCGGAAGGGAAGTGGCTGAAAATTCCACAAATCGGATCCGTTCGCATCGGCGATGATGTGGAAATCGGAGCCAATACCACCATAGACCGCGGCGCCCTTGATGACACCGTAATCGAAGAGGGCGTCAAGTTGGACAACCAGATCCAGGTCGGTCACAACGTGCGCATTGGCGCACACAGCGCAATAGCCGGGTGCGTCGGCATAGCGGGCAGCGCAAACATCGGCAGGTATTGCACGATTGGCGGCGCGGCCATGATCCTGGGGCATCTTAGCATTGCCGATTACGTCAGTATTTCGCCGGGAACTATGGTGATCAAATCCATAAATAAACCGGGAAAGTATACGGGGTCTTTCCCGCTCGACGATCACCAGAACTGGTTGCGCAACGCCGCACACCTGCGGGGCTTGCACAAAATGGCAGATCGCATTTCTGCCCTCGAAAAAAAGGAGAGCAGCAAGTGAATTCTATGGAAATCGGCGCAATTCTCGAGCACCTGCCACACCGCTACCCGCTGCTTCTTGTCGACCGGGTGATTGAATGCGAACCCGGGAAGAGTATCGTTGCGTTGAAAAATGTGACTATTAACGAACCCTTTTTTGCCGGCCATTTCCCCCACCACCCGGTAATGCCCGGCGTGCTCATCATCGAAGCACTGGCTCAGGCGGCAGCCTTGCTGTCCTTCCGGACACTGGACACCAAGCCTGATGCCAAGTCAGTCATCTATTTTGTCGGCATAGACGAGGCGCGATTCAAGCGGCCGGTCGTTCCGGGTGACCAGTTGATGCTGCATGTTTCCATTGACCGCATTGTTCGCGGTATCTGGAAGTACACTGCAGAGGCGCGCGTAGGCGATGCCGTCGCGGCACAAGCCAAGCTGATGTGCACCAACCGGTCTTTGTGATCTGCACAGTGAAGCATTTTCTCGAAGACCCGACGATAATCGAATACTCGCCTCGCAGAGCCATGGCGAAATGAGCATCCATTCCAGTGCCATTGTTCATCCCGGAGCGAAACTCGCGTCTGATGTCGTCGTTGGTCCTTACGCGGTCATTGGCGACAACGTAGAGATTGGCAGGGGAAGCACTGTCGGGCCCCATGTCGTCATCGAGGGACCGACCAGGATTGGAACTGAAAACAGAATTTTTCAGTTTTCATCGATCGGAGCGGCCCCACAGGACAAAAAATACCGGAATGAGTCGACGGCACTTGAAATCGGTGACCGTAATGTAATCCGTGAGTTCTGCACATTGAACAGGGGAACCATACAGGACGCCGGTGTTACGCGGGTCGGCAACGATAACTGGATTATGGCCTATGTCCATTTCGCCCACGATTGCCAGATCGGTAGTCATACAATTTTTGCCAATAACGCCCAACTGGCCGGACATGTGCACGTTGGGGATCACGCCATTCTCGGCGGATTTACCGGCGCGCACCAATACGTCAGGATAGGCGCCCATAGCATCACCGCCGTAGGTACGGTCCTCCTGAAGGATTTGCCGCCCTATGTGACGGCGGCAGGCAATACGGCGAGGCCCCACGGTATCAACGCCGAAGGACTGAAACGCCGCGGGTTCACGCCGGATGCCATTACAGCCATAAGGCGTGCTTACAAGGTGCTGTACCGGTCCGGCCTGACCTTGGAGGAGGCAAGACAGGAATTGGCCAGGCAGGCGGAGCAGCATGCCGAGATTCGTCCGTTCATTGACTTTATCGCGCAGTCCAGTCGCGGCCTGATCCGCTGACTCAATGGGTGATCGTTTATTGATTGCCATGGTCGCAGGCGAGGCATCCGGCGACTTGCTCGGATTCCACCTCATCAAGGCACTCAAGACCCAGTTTCCCCAAGCGGAGTTCACGGGAATAGGCGGCCCGAAAATGGAAGCAGAGGGCTTGCGAAGCCTCTTCCCCATGGAAAAGCTTGCTGTCCGGGGATACATAGAGGTACTGCGGCATTACCTTGAAATTGCCGCTATCCGACGGAAGCTTGCACGCAGTCTCCTACGCTCAAAGCCCGATATCTTCATAGGCATTGACGCTCCGGATTTTAATCTCGGACTTGAGCGAGGCCTGAAATCAGCGGGCATCCTCACGGTGCATTACGTCAGCCCGTCCATATGGGCATGGCGGGGCAACCGAATCAAAACAATTGCCAAATCCGCAGACCACATGCTCGTACTATTCCCTTTTGAAGCCGAGCTCTACAGGGACGCGGGAATAGGTGTGACCTTTGTCGGCCACCCGCTGGGAGACATTATTCCCGAGTATGACCAGACTGAAGAAATGCGTGTGCTGCTGAAAGTTCCAGCGGGCTGCAAGATTGTCACGCTCATGCCCGGAAGCCGCCAAACCGAGCTTGCGCACATGGGCAGACTGTTTGCCGAAACGGCGAAGGCGGTGCTGAAAATCGTTCCTAACGTTCACTTTCTTGTGCCATTGCTGAGTCGTGAAACGCGATCCCAATTCGACCAGGCCTTGTACGATGCCCGGGCAACCGACCTGCCCCTCACGGTCCTTTTCGGTCACGGCAGGGACGCGCTGGCAGCCAGCGACGTTGCGCTTATCGCCAGCGGCACCGCAACCCTTGAAGCGGCATTGCTGCGCAAGCCGATGGTCATCACTTACCATATGAACCGACTCACCTTTAAGTTGATGTCGAAGCTACACTATCAGCCGTGGGTGGGCTTGCCCAACGTCCTGTCCGGCGAGTTCATAGTGCCCGAGTTTTTGCAGGATGAGGCCACCCCGGAGAACCTGTCACAGGCCCTGGTAAACCTGTTACGCGACCCGGTTGTGACAAGGCGCCTGCCCGAGCGACTGGCGCTTTTGCACGGGGCATTGCGACAAGGCACCGCGCAACGCGCCGTAGCGGCCATACGCCAATTGATCGGATCAAAAGCGGCAGCATGAATTCTTTTGATCTTGTCTGCGGGGTCGATGAGGCGGGCAGGGGGCCTCTGGCCGGGCCCGTGTTTGCCGCAGCCGTGATTCTCGATTCACGACATTGCATCACCGGCCTGGCCGACTCCAAAACCCTGAGCGCGGCAAAGCGCGAAAAGCTGGCGATTGAGATTCGCAGGGACGCTGTTTCCTGGGCCATCGCATCCGCGTCGGTCGAGGAGATTGACCGCCTCAATATTCTTCGCGCAAGCCTCCTGGCCATGCGGCGGGCGGTGGAAGCATTGCACGTACGCCCGTCCGCAATCCTGGTAGATGGACTTTACTGCCCTGATGTCGAAATGCCCGCCAAGGCCGTCGTGAAGGGTGATCGAACAGTCGCGGCCATTTCCGCCGCGTCAATTCTGGCAAAAACGTCCCGGGATGCGGAAATGCTGAAGCTGCACGATCGCTTTCCCGCTTACGGCCTCGACCGCCACAAAGGCTATCCAACCGCGGCACACCTTGCGGCAATCCAGCAATACGGCATTTGCGAAATTTATCGCAAATCTTTTGCCCCCGTTAAGCGCGTGATGGAACAAGGCTGAAATCTTGAAAGCGCTGCGATCACGTGACAATCCGTTTTACAAATCGCTGCTAAGGCTTGCCGCATCCTCGCGTGCCAGGCGCGAAGCACGCACGACAATACTCGATGGCATCCACCTCTTGGAAGCCTATGCCAGCAGCGGCTTGGCGGCGCAAGCCATCATTGTGCGCGAATCGGTCGCACAATCTGCAGAGATTGGCCGTCTTGTCGCAAAATGTCCAGCCGGCCATGTCTATTCCTTGAGCGACGGCCTCTATGACGCGGTTGCGCAGGTTGCAAGTCCGGTCGGCATAATGGCCCTGGTTGACACCCCACCGCCGGCCGTCCTCCCCGGTTCGATTGGTAACGCCCTTTTACTCGAAGAAATTCAGGATCCCGGCAATCTCGGTTCGATTCTGCGCAGCGCGGCGGCGGCGGGAATTTGTGATGTATTCCTGTCAAAAAAATCCATATTCGCCTGGTCGCCCAAGGTGCTGCGCGCGGGAATGGGCGCGCATTTCAGCCTGTCCATTCACGAGGAAGTTGATCTTATCGAGTTGCTAAATCGGCGAGAAGGACTCGCTTTTGCGACCGTCGTCGATAGTACGACGAACATTTACCAGGCCGCGCTGGCCGGTCCGGTCGCATGGATTTTTGGCAATGAGGGGGCGGGTGTATCAACTGGTTTGATGCATGCGGCCGATGCTTGCGTCTGTATTCCGATGGCCGGCACGACAGAATCGATCAATGTTGCAGCTGCAGCGGCGGTCTGCCTGTTCGAGCAGGCTCGACAGCGCTTGTCGCGAGGCCAGTAAGCTCCACTGATACGCGGGGCCCCAAAGATGAAGCGGGTCCCTCGAACTAGTAGACGCGCCGCTCCAGTCCGACTTCCTGAAGAATCGTCGTGGAGATTTCCTCAATGGATTTAGTCGTTGAATTGAGCCAGCGTATTCCTTCGCGCCGCATCAGGGACTCGGCTTGCTCAACCTCCCTCCGGCAGTTTGCCAGTAGGGCATATTGGCTGTTTGGCCGCCGCTCCTTCCGGATCTCGGCAAGGCGCTCCGCGACAATCGTCAAACCGAACAGCTTGTTGCGAAAGGGCAGCAGGGAGCTTGGCAGTGTGTCCCGGTCAAAATCGTCCGGGATCAGCGGATAGTTTGCTGCTAGGACGCCAAACTGCAAGGCTAGGTAAAGACTAGTCGGTGTCTTCCCGCTCCGAGAAACCCCGACCAGAATCACGTCAGCCTTGGCCAGCTCGCGATTTGACTGGCCATCATCGTGGGCCAAGGCGAAATTTACGGCTTCTATGCGATGCTGGTATTGCTTTTGATCGGTCGCGCTATGTGATCGACCCATTGTATGGGTCGATTTTTGGCCCAACTCAAGCTCAAGGGGCCCGATAAACGTCTCGAAAAAATCCAGGACCAAGGCATCCGCTGAACGCAGGCTTGCCCTGACCGTTGTATTGACAAGGCTGGTAAAGACAATGGGCCGGCCATTCCCGACCTTGCCGGCCTGTGCAATTCGTTCAAGGGCTGCGCCGGCTTTCTCGGCCGTATCGACAAATGGGATTGTCTCCTGCCTGAACTTGATGTCTTCAAACTGGCTAAGCAAGCTGTGACCGAGCATTTCGGCTGTGATGCCGGTGCCATCGGATATGAAAAATATGGTGCGGTATTTGTCGGGCATGAGCTACCTGAGGGTGGTTTTGTGCTGCGCAACAATGGCCAAGTTGGTAAAATATAGTGTTTATACCCGTCCATCAACCCATTCCTTCCGAGAGTCAATCTCATGACGCAGACATCATGTGTAGCGCGCCTGGACCAACTTCGCATGACAGACGTCGAACGCGTGGGCGGAAAGAATGCCTCCCTTGGGGAAATGATCAGCCAATTGGCAAAGGCTGGTATCCGGGTGCCCGGTGGTTTCGCCACTACAGCGCAGGCTTTTCGCGACTTTCTGGCCCAGAGCGGGCTGGACAAGCGTATTGCCGAACGCCTTGGCGCGCTCAACCCCGACGATGTCGAGGCGCTGGCGGCATGCGGGGCGCAGATCCGCCAGTGGATCATCGAAACGCCCTTCCCGAAGGATCTTGAGGCGCACATCGCGACTGCGTACGCGCAGATGATGAAGGAGGCGGGCGGGGAGGTCGCGGTTGCGGTGCGCTCCAGTGCCACCGCCGAGGACATGCCCGATGCCTCGTTCGCCGGGCAGCAGGAAACATTCCTGAATATTCGCGGCATTGCCAATGTCCTTGTGGCGATGAAGCATGTGTTCGCCTCGCTTTACAACGATCGTGCCATTTCCTATCGCGTCCACCAGGGCTACGCGCATGCCGATGTGGCGTTGTCCGCCGGCGTACAGCGTATGGTTAAGAGCAGTGCAAGCGGCGTCATGTTCACCATGGACACCGAGTCGGGTTTCATGGACGTTGTCTTTATCACCGCTTCTTGGGGCCTTGGTGAGATGGTCGTACAGGGGGCCGTGAATCCGGATGAGTTCTATGTCCACAAACCCATGCTCAACGCGGGCAAACCGGCACTGATACGCCGCAGTCTGGGCTCTAAGATGAGCAAGATGATTTTTTCCGCGGATGCCCAAGCGGGGAAATCCGTCGAAACGGTAGACGTGACACAAGCCGACCAGGATCGCTTTTGCCTGAGCGATGAGGATGTGCTGGAACTGGCCCGGTTCGCGACAAAAATAGAAGCACATTACGGCCGGCCGATGGATATCGAGTGGGGCAAGGATGAGGGCGACGGCAAACTTTACATCCTCCAGGCGCGCCCCGAAACCGTCAAATCAAACAAATCCCAGGAGGGACAGGAGCGCTACCGCCTGCTTAGCACCTCGGAGTTGCTCGCCACCGGGCGCGCTATTGGACAGAAAATCGGCAAGGGCAGGGTGCGCATCGTGAAGGACTCCTCGGAGATGTCGCGCGTGAAGGCCGGCGACATTCTTGTCACCGACATGACCGACCCGAACTGGGAGCCGGTCATGAAACGCGCCGCCGCGATTGTCACCAATCGCGGCGGCCGTACATGCCATGCCGCGATTATTGCCCGCGAACTGGGCATTCCGGCAGTCGTCGGCTGCGGCGACGCGACAGAGGCGCTAAAAGACGGCAACGAGGTGACCGTATCCTGCGCCGAAGGCGACACGGGCAACATCTATCGCGGCCTGCTGGAAGTCGAAGTGACATCACAGGTTCGCGGGAAGATGCCCGAGTGCCCGGTGAAAATCACCATGAATATCGGCAACCCCAATCTTGCCTTTGATTTTCAGAGCCTGCCCAATGCCGGCGTCGGACTCGCGAGACTGGAATTTGTCATCAACAACATGATCGCCGTTCACCCGAAGGCGGTACTTGAATACCCGAAACTTCCGGCGGAACTTTCGGCACAGGTTGAGCATGCTGCGCGCGGTTACGCCAGTCCGCGTGATTTTTACGTAGAAAAGCTCACCGAGGGTGTCGCCACGATCGCCGCAGCGTTCTGGCCGAAACCCGTGATCGTCCGCCTGTCGGATTTCAAGTCAAACGAATACAAGAAACTCATCGGCGGCAGCCGCTATGAACCGGACGAGGAAAACCCGATGCTGGGTTTCCGCGGCGCCTCGCGATACATCGCCCCTTCATTCCGGGAGTGTTTCGAAATGGAGTGCCTGGCCATGTTGAAGGTCAGAAACACGCTGGGATTTTCCAACGTTGAGATCATGGTGCCGTTTGTCCGGACGCTGGGCGAATGCCGCCAGGTGATAGACCTCCTGGCCGCCAATGGCCTCAAACGCGGCCAGGACGGCTTGCGGCTGATTATGATGTGTGAACTGCCGACCAATGCAATTCTGGCCGACCGTTTCCTCGAGTTCTTTGACGGGTTTTCCATCGGCTCCAACGACCTTACCCAACTGACACTGGGACTGGATCGGGACTCGGGTCTTGTCGCCGGCGCTTTTGACGAGCGTGACCCTGCGGTATTGGCCATGCTGCACATGGCGATACAGGCCTGCCGCAAGGCCGGAAAATATGTCGGCATTTGCGGCCAGGGCCCGTCGGACCATCCGGATTTTGCCAAATGGCTGGCCGATGAGGGGATAGGCAGCTTGTCGCTTAACCCGGACACGGTTGTCGACACGTGGTTGCACCTGGCCAAGCAGGGCAGTGCAGTTCCGGCGAGTTGAAGCAAGGCGATGTGGCCGCCGCAATATTTCCGGCGTCAGTTTTTCGCCTTGGAGCGCACGAGTCTTTGCTTCTCGCGTTCCCAATCGCGCTTTTTCTCATCCTCGCGCCGGTCGTGCTGTTTCTTGCCTTTGGCCAGTCCCACCGAAAGCTTTATGCGCCCCCCCACGTAATGCAGGTCAAGCGGAACCATGGTGTATCCTTGCTGCGCAGTTTTGCCGATGAGTTTTTTGATCTCTTCGGCATGCAGCAGCAATTTGCGCGTTCGCGTCGCCTCGGGACTGATGTGCGTGGACGCGGTCGGCAACGCCCCGATATGCGCGCCAATCAGGAAAATTTCGCCATCTCTAACAATGACGTAGGCTTCTTTCAGTTGCGCCCTGCCGGCGCGGATGGCTTTCGCTTCCCAGCCCTGGAGAACCAGACCGGCTTCATAGCGATCCTCAATGAAGTAGTCATGGAAAGCCTTTTTGTTCTGCGCAATGCTCATGGCGATTGTTTTACCGGTCTCCGAAAAATGTGTGGCCGGCGCGCTTGGCGGCGAATGACCGGCCTAAATCGCCCCGGGGCAGCACAGCGCTACAGTGGGGCAACTTGAATAGAATTGTTGATTTTACAGGTAGGCGATGATCAAGGTCGAACGTTCGGTCCTGGTTGGATACAGCGCACAGCGCATGTACGCGCTGGTGGAGGATTTTGAGCACTATCCGGAATTTTTGCCTTGGTGCGAATCGACCCAAGTCGATTCGCGCGAGGGGGGCACAGTTACCGCGACAATCCACCTTAATTATCGCGGCGTTCGGCAGCAGTTCACCACGCGCAACAGCCAACTCCCGCCCGCTTCCATATCCATGAAGTTGGTGAACGGCCCGTTTCGGGCCCTGGACGGCTTATGGCGTTTCACGTCGCTGACTGACGATGCCTGCAAAATAGAATTCAGTCTGGAGTACCAGTTTTCCAGCGCGCTGCTGGAAAAGCTGGTCGGCCCTGTGTTTAACCACATAGCCAATACCTTTGTTGAAGCATTCGTGACCCGCGCCGAAGCCTTGTACGGGAAATGACGATCAGCGTTGAAGTAGTCTGTGCCTGGCCGGAACGCACAATCTTCCGCAAGCTTAGGATGGAAGAGGGGGCCACCGTCGCAGATGCGATTGGTTTGAGCGGCGCACACGGAGAACTTCCTGAACCCGATCAACTTGCCGGTCGTGTTGGCATCTTTGGAAAAATAGTTGACACGCAGCGTCGCTTAATTAACGGTGACCGCATCGAAATCTACCGCCCCCTGCTGGCAGACCCAAAGGAAATCAGGCGTTCACGCGCAAAAAAACGCCAGTTGCCTAATTGCAGAAGGTACTGACTTGTTGCCGTGCCTTGGCGAGTTCAACCTGCACCTGCTTGTCGTCAAGGAAATACCTCTCGCCTTTCGCGTCTTGACGGGCCTGGCGGCCGCCAGATTCCAGGGTGATCACGTTGTTTTTTGAGTTGGTACAGTTTTCCTGCTTTTGGGTTTCCAGGGCGAGTTTTTCCTGCGTCTTCTTTTGTCCATCTTCCTCGTCCTGTTTGCGCTTGCGGAAGGCCTGCTCCTGTTCCGCCGCTGTCAGGGGTTTTGTTGACTTGGCCGCAGCAGCGGCTTTGGTGTCAGCTTTTTCAGCGCCCTTTGCACTTGAGGCCGCCGTATCAGCAGGGGCCGTGACACTGCTTGAGCGATTTATTACCGGTGCGGCGGTGGCCCCCGCCGGTGGCGGTTTATCCGAGTATTGGACTTTTCCGTTTGCATCGGTCCACTTGTACATCTGTGCCTGCACGGGTACTGCGAGAAGCAGCAGAAACAGAAGAATTCCGCTTCGTTTCATGGATTTATCCTCATCAACATGCTGCGGCCAACATAATGGTTTTGGCCCTACTAGTCAATGAAATCAGACCGTTATTTACGGCAATGAAGGCCTCGCGTACAATGTCGCTTTGCGTCCAGAGGCCTCATGCGCGTCATACAAAAAGCTTTAACCTTTGACGACGTTCTGCTCGTCCCGGCCCATTCGACCATTCTGCCGCGCGACGTCAGCCTGAAAACCCGCCTGACACGCAAGATCAGCCTCAACATCCCGCTGGTGTCCGCCGCCATGGACACGGTTACAGAGTCACGACTGGCGATTGCGATCGCGCAGGAAGGCGGTATAGGCATCGTCCACAAGAACCTCACCGCCAAGCAGCAGGCGGCCGAGGTACTCAAGGTCAAGCGCTTCGAATCCGGCCTGCTCAAAGATCCGATGACGGTTTCCCCTGACATTACGGTCAGGCAACTGCTTGCGCTGACGCAGCAACACAAGGTATCGGGATTTCCTGTTGTCGAGCGAGGTCAGGTTGTCGGCATGGTCACCAACCGTGATTCGCGCTTTGAAACCGATCTGGACGCTCCCGTCAGGGCGATCATGACGCCCAAGGATCGGCTGGTATACGTAAAGGAGGGGGCCAGCCCGGAAGAAGCCCGCGCCTTACTGCACAAGCACCGCCTCGAGCGTGTGCTGGTGGTCAATGACGCCTTCGAACTGCGCGGCCTCGTTACGGTAAAAGACATCCTCAAGGCCACCGAACACCCGCATGCCTGCAAGGACGAGCAGGGCAAACTGCGGGCGGGAGCCGCGGTTGGCGTTGGCGACGGAACCGAGGAACGGGTGGAGCGCCTGGTTGAAGCAGGCGTTGATGTCATCGTGGTGGACACCGCCCACGGCCATGCGCAAGGGGTGCTCGACCGGGTGCAGTGGGTGAAGCGCACTTTCCCGCAAGTCGAAGTTATCGGCGGCAATATCGCGACAACCGCGGCGGCAAAAGCCCTGGTCGATCACGGCGCCGATGGCGTCAAAGTCGGCATTGGCCCGGGTTCGATCTGCACCACGCGTATCGTAGCCGGAGTCGGCGTACCCCAAATCACGGCAGTACAGAACGTGCATGCCGCCCTCGACGCCATCGGCGTTCCGCTCATCGCGGACGGCGGCATCCGTTATTCGGGTGATATTGCCAAGGCCATTGCCGCGGGCGCAAATTGCGTCATGATGGGCAGCATGTTCGCCGGCACCGAAGAAGCACCGGGCGAAATCGTCCTATACCAGGGACGCTCCTACAAACTCTATCGCGGCATGGGCTCCATCGGCGCCATGCAGGACGGCGCCGCCGACCGCTATTTCCAGGACCCGGCCAATAACGCCGATAAACTGGTTCCCGAGGGCATAGAAGGCAGGGTGCCATACAAGGGCAGCGTACTTTCCATTCTTTACCAAATGGTCGGGGGACTTCGCGCAAGCATGGGCTACTGCGGCTGCGCCACCATTGAAGAGATGCGCACCAGAACCGAATTTGTCCAGATCACCTCGGCCGGTATGCGCGAGTCTCACGTCCATGACGTACAAATTGTGA
>SESD01000157.1_pt1 | contig 41372 bp, 38 predicted proteins | sample 3171411 | NCBI WGS metagenome assembly SESD01 (sample SAMN06051880, study PRJNA518727) | freshwater metagenome | biome: subpolar coniferous forest; feature: holomictic lake; material: water; isolation source: holomictic Lake 442, 16.5 m depth | place: Canada: near Kenora, Ontario | collected...
ATCTGCTCCTCTGGCCAGCGTCATTGCTAATGCTCCCGGGGGTGTTGTTGATAAGGCAGATACGCCCAAATCAACCAGCATATCAGTTGGTTTTCTTGTGTTTATAGTTGGGTCTCCCCCAGTTGATGGAGTCGCAGTTCCGCCCACACCAAATTTTTGATTGCTTCCAAAAGCGGCCTCTTTTGCCGCACCAAACTTGACACCTAGGTTTTCGGTGAAATTATCATCGGCAATAACCACCCGCGCCTCAATCATTACCTGACGGACAGGTACATCAAGCTTTCGGATCAATTTTCGGATATCATCCAAACGATTGCCAGTCTCACGGACAATTAAGGTGTTGGTTCTGGCATCAACCACCACCGAACCACGAGGAGATAGTAAGCCAAATTTTTCTCCACCAGCACCCTGAGTTTGTCCAGTTTGCTGTCCACCCATCGCAGCGCCGCCGGCAGCGGAAGGCGAACCTGCTGAGGAACCACTGGTTGAACCTGCGCCCGTTGTCGCTGTAACGCCGCAAGTTCCAAAAATACCGCTAGACATACCATTTAACAAATTACTAAAATCCTGCGCCTTGGCGTAATTGATTTTAATGTATTCAGTGACCAGTGGGTCGAGCTGCTCAACGACTTTGGCCGTTTCTTCCTGTTTCTTTTTGTAGTCTTTTATTTTATCCAAAGGCGAAATCAAGGTGACATTGCCAGTTTCATACTTGCCCAATTCCTTGGTCATCATGATAAAGTCCAGCGCTTCGTCCCAAGGCACATCGTCCAGTTTTAAGGTAATAGTACCGGTAACATCATCGCCGGCGACCACATTTTGGCCGGTAAATTCGGCCAAAATCGCGATTACACTGCGTACTTCGATGCCCTGAAAATTGAGCGATAAGCGGTCGCCAGTGTATTTGGTACGCGATCTGTCCAGCGCGTCTTTTTCTTCATTGCTTAACGGTCTAAACTCGATAGTCAATAAACCATCGGCCTGAAATACCGAATAATCGTAAAGATCGTTTTGTGTTGCAACAGTAATGGTGGTTTCCTGACGGGTCGAAACCGTATCGATAAACTTAACCGGCGTCGCAAACTCGGACACGTCCAGACGTTTAGCCAGGCTTTCCGGCAAACGGGTATTTAAAAAGCTGACCACCACTTTGCCGCCGACTTTTTTGGAATTAACCATGGTGTTGGGTTTGGCCAAAGAAACCAGAATGCGGCCTTCACCTTTATCGCCACGCTTAAAATCAAAACCGCTGATGTCTTGTGCGGGCACTAAGGCTGCCAGCTTTGCTGTCGTTGTGGGAACGGAAGGGGCGACAGGCATGAACGGTTTTACAGCAACCGGTTTCAGATCCGCTGGCATGGCAGTTTTGGCGCGCGTCAAGGTAAGCAGGACTTTATTGCCCACAATCTTGGTTTCAAATGGCGTTGCTTCAATCAGGTTGACCACTATCCGAAGCCGGTCGGAGGTTTCAACAACAAACACACTGCTGGCAGCGCCTTGATTGATCGAGTACATTTTTTTAGGCAAAGTGCTTTTTACGCCAGCAAAATCCAAAGCGATACGCGCCGGGTTATCGGTTTTAAATATTTTGGGCGCGACCGCTGCACCGGTCATTTGCATTTCAATTTGCAATTTATCGCCTGACTGTGAGGCAAAGTCGATACCTGATATTGCCAAATCTTCTGCTAGTACCGGGGCAGTTTGGAACAGGAATAAGCTTAAGCCCAAGGCACAGTGTTTAAAGAGTGATGATGCGTTTATAGATTGCAGTTTTTCGCATTTTCTCTCGCCAATCCGCACCAGCAGGAGCTGCGACCAGGTTAATGTGTGTATTAGCTTTATTCTAAGGCTGTGAGTGTTTACCATAACGGCACCTTGATTATTGTTCATGTTCTATCCTCGAAATTACTCTGCCAACATTATGGAAGTCGGTTGTTCACGCCACGTCCCCGGCTTATCGGAGACTATTTCCATTAATTCAATTTTGTCGCTGACTATCCGTATAATTTTTCCGTAATTTTTACCCATATAATTTCCAACCTTAACGCGATAAACGGTGCCGTCACTCGCTTTTATCAATCCCCACAATCCCGACTTCATATTTACCGTTCCTACCATTCTGAGTCCATCCAAAGGAAAACTCTCTAATTCTTCTTTACGCCGGTTAAAATCTGGCTTGATGCCGCTACCGGTTGAGGTATCTATGCCTTGTGTCTGCTCAGGTTGCTCTAGTGCTTTAAACGGATCGCGGAGATTTTCCGGTTTAAATATAAACGGTTCAACCAATTTCATTTCAGGCAAGGGCTTAATCGGTTCTTTAGGTTTTCGTTTAACTTCGGCGAGATAGCGGTTCAAGTCGGAAAAATCATCATTACCGCAGCCGGCCAGTAATGCCATAAGCACAACACAGCCCAGTTGCAGACTTACGCGTGCATTAAAATGCAGCGGAGATTCAAGTCGCATGGAGCGACTAAAATTATTCCTGTATGAGGACAAAATTTTAGAGTAGTCCATTATTTTTGCCCCCGTCTCTTTTTAGCGACGGCCGTGGTTGCTTCATCGCCGCCTTCATTATAGGTTTTTACCAAAGCCGTCATTTTCATTTTTCCGGACTTATCTTCTTTGCCTTGGGGAGTTATATTGACATCATGGACTGTAACAATTCGTGGCAGGGAGGCTAAGCCGCTGACAAATAGTGCCAATTCATCGTATCTGCCCAACACTTCAATATTGATAGGTAGCTCCGAGTAAAAGTCCTTACGAACCGGCGCTCCCGGCTTGAACAATCTGAATTCCAGGCCGCTGGCCAGACCGGTTTGGGAAATATCAATCAACAGACTTGCTACCTCTTCTTGGGTAGGCATTTGTCGAATCATGTCTTCCAGTTGAGTTTCAATTTGGGTCAGTTGATTCTCGTAGTCAGGGAGGTTGATTGATTTTTTTTGTTTTACTTCAAAGGTTTGCTTCAATTCTGTTTCTTTGGCTTTGGATAAATCAAGCTCTGCCAGTTGGCCAAGCGTATCAAAATACACGCCGGCTCCAAATACCAAAGCGCATATTACAGAGATAGTTGCAGCTTGAATGGGTAAGGGCCACGCGCCGGCCTGATTAGGATCCCAATTGATTTCTGATAAATTCATTATTTACCCCCGGCTGCTTGTTTGGTTTTATTACCCTGTTTTGTGCGCATCGTAAAATCGCTAAGTTGCTCGGGATTTACTTTGTTAGTCGATTGAATAACATCAAGGGTTGGCACTTTAAACCAGACTGAAGCTTCAATGGCTCTCATGAACGCCGAAATACGCGCATTCGATTGCGATTTGCCCTCAAAGGTAAGGTCACTTCCTATTTGGGTGAATTTGGTCAGAAACACGCCGTCTGGCGTAACCCTGGGCAACTCGTCAAACAAATGTACAATTTCCGGGCGACTTTCCTGTAGATTGTGAATCAGATCAATTTTGGTTAACAATTTCGCCTTCTGTTCCTCAATGGTTTTTATTTGGGCGATTTTTATATCCAGTAAGGCTATTTCATCCTGAATTATTTTGTTTCTTTGTTCCTGATATGCTTTGAGGCCTTCAATATATAAATGAACACCGCCAAAAATAAGGGCGGTAAATAATAAAGCCACACCTATGGCATTGACAAAATCTTGTTGTTTTTGTGCCCGAAGTTCTTCACGCCAGGGGAGTAAATTTATTCTTGCCATTAGTCAAAACTCCTCATGGCCAAGCCACAGGCAATCATCATTGAGGATGCGTCATTACTCAAAGCCTGCGGTCTTACTTTATTGGACAAGGACATGTTAATGAAGGGGTTGGCTATCACAACAGGTACATTCACTGCGTTTTGCGTCAGTTTGTCTATTCCAGCGATGGAGGCACAGCCACCAGCCAAAATAAGGCTATCGATACGTCTATTGGCGGCGGAGGAAATAAAAAACTGAATTGACCTTTGAACCTGCTGAACCATTGATCTCTTAAAAGGCTCAAGTACATCACTGGCATAATTGTCCGGCAAACCACCCAGTTTTTTTGCCATGCCGGCCTCTTCATAGGTCAAACCATAGCGCCGTTGAATTTCCTCGGTCAACTGTTTACCACCAAAGCTCTGTTCTCTTGTATAGATGGCGCGAGAATTATACAGAACATTTAAGGTGGTCATGGTTGCCCCGACATCCACTATGGCAACGGTCTGACCTTCCAACGCTTCGGGTAATTGATCGATCAGCAGGGAAAAAGCATTTTCCATTGCAAAAGCTTCAACATCGACGATTTTGGTTTTTATACCTGCTTTAGTAAGGGCTTCAACACGATCGAGGATAATTTCTTTTCTTGATGCCGCGAGTAGGACGTCGACCATTTCTGGATTGTTTTCATTTTCACCGATGACTTCAAAGTCAAAATTCACCTCATCCAGTGAATAAGGAACGTACTGATCAGCTTCGATCATGATTTGTTCTTCCATTTCATCATCAGGCATCCCTGCAGGCATAGGTATAACCTTGGTCATGACTGACGACCCAGCAACAGCTACTGAAGCTTGCTTCAATTTTGAACCGGAATGTTTTAAAGCGATTTTTAATGAATCCGCTATAACATCAATATTTGCAATATTTTTATCAATGACTGCGTCTTGCGGCAAAGGTGTTACCGCATAACTTTCAACCCGATAACGCGCGCCAACTTTACTCAATTCGAGTATTTTAATCGCTGCCGTACTGATATCGATACCAAGAACAGCACTTTGCTTTTTCCTAAACCAACTCATGAATTAATCCTTGAGAAACTTGATGAACATTGTTAAATGTACCGACTGATTTGCCTGAGTGCCTGATTTTCGATAGCTTTCCAAGGCATTAATTCAACTTTTATTTTCTGCATAATGGATATTAATAATGGTTAATAACCCAGGAAAAAGGATTTTAAGTAAGAGGTTCTTAAAGCAACGAATAGATTTTCGGCTAAAGTCATTCCTGCAAAAAATGTAAATGCCCAAGGTTGAATGCAGTAAATTGCATTGAAAAAATTCCCCATGCAGTCGCTGGTAACAATCAATCGTCATAAAAACGTATTTACAGGCGAAAGTATAGTAGCCTTTTTTATTTTGATGCTTAAAATGTTTGTTTTATTTGTCTGAACTGTTGTTTTTTATCTACAGTGCTTCTTATCATTACATTGTTATCTTGGATCACTTGTGGCTGGAATTTTAAAATGGTTGGCAATTTGTTTTATGACCTTCAATTTGGGCATAGCCATTTCAGGTTATTTTTTATATAACAAGCTTGCTGCTGACCTGCCTGATGTTAAGACGTTACATAATGTTCAATATCAGACTCCTTTAAGTATTTATACCAAAGATAATCGGTTGATTGCCCAATTTGGGGAGAAAAAACGTACCCCGGTCAATATAGAGCAAGTCCCTCAGCAACTTATTTATGCGTTTATTGCCGCAGAAGATGACAGTTTTTACGAACATTCCGGTGTTGATTTCAAGGGTTTGCTTCGAGCCGCCATACAGCTGGTCTTGACAGGCAAGAAAAAGCAGGGCGGCAGTACGATTACCATGCAGGTTACCCGTAGCTTTTTATTAAGTAGTGAAAAGACCTACACCCGCAAGTTAAAAGAAATCATGCTGGCGTTAAAAATAGAGCATGAGTATCCGAAAAACAAAATTCTTGAACTGTATTTAAATCAGATTTTTATGGGGCACCGTGCTTATGGCATTGCCGCTGCCGCTCAGGTTTATTATGGTAAAAATCTGGATGAGCTCAGTCTTGCCGAACACGCCATGATTGCTGGCTTGCCTAAAGCTCCGTCACTCTACAATCCGATCACTAATGAAGCGCGAGCCATTGAAAGGCGTAATTATGTGTTGCACCGGATGTTTGAGCTTAACTATATCACACAGCAAGATTATGAGCTTGCCTCTAGTCAAGCCTCCAGCGCAAAACTTCAAACGATAACTCCTGAAATTTCAGCGCTTTATCTGGCCGAAATGGTTAGACAAAAGATTCTGGAGTTATATGGCGAGCAAGCTTACACCTCTGGTTTTAAGGTCTATACAACTTTGGACGGCACGCTGCAAACAACTGCAAATCAAGCGCTAGTCAATACTTTGCATGCCTATGATGAACGTCATGGTTATCGTCATTGCAAGAATGATACTAAGCGCTCAGGATGTCAAAAAGATAATAAAATCATTGGCGATACCTTTCCGGCCACGGTTATGAGTGTCAAAAATGGTGTTGTTACGGCTCGTCTTGCTTCTTTTCAAGCGCCAGATGCGTCAGATTTTCTCAAGACAAATCTTCAGGACAATATCAGCATTGAATTGCCTTGGGAAAATATTAAATGGGCCGGTGGGAGTATTTTCAGCATACTTAAAATCGGCGAGACTATTCGGGTGCGGGAACTGGCTAATCATAGTTGGGCTTTAACGCAAGTGCCTGAAGCGGAAGGCGCTTTTGTTTCTTTAAACCCAAAAGATGGCGCCATTCTCGCGCTAACCGGTGGCTTTGATTTTTTTCGCAATAAATATAATCGGGCGACTCAATCAAAAAGACAGCCCGGTTCAGGCTTTAAGCCGATTATTTATACTACAGCGCTGGAGCAGGGTTATACCCCCGCCAGTATGATTAATGATGCGCCTATTGTCATTGATAATCCCGGTCAGGAAAACGAGTGGCGTCCTGAAAATTATAATAAGAAATTTTACGGCCCGACCAGTATCCGCTCAGCTATAACTCATTCAAGAAACATTATTTCTATTCGGCTGTTAAAAGAAATGGGTGTTGAAAAGGCGGTCGAAACAGCGTTGCGTTTTGGTTTTACCGAAGAACAAATTCCTAAAACGTTGTCTTTAGCCTTAGGCAGCGGTTATGCAACTCCTCTTCAAATGGCCAGGGTTTATGCGACTTTTGCCAATGGCGGGTTCTTGATCAAACCCTATTTTATTGAGCGTATTGAATCTAACGAAGGTGAGGTTATTTATCAGGCCAAACCCAAACTAGCCTGTCCAACCTGTAATAGTGAGGAGGTAACTAAACGGGTTTATGCACCCAGGATTATCTCGCCGCAAATCTGTTTTCTTATGAATTCCTTGTTAAGAGATGTTGTTCAAAATGGTACAGCTACCGGTGCTAAAGTTTTGGGCAGGCAAGACCTTGCTGGAAAAACAGGTACGACCAATGAACAGCGTGACGCTTGGTTCAATGGCTTTACAGTGTCAAATGTAGCCACTGCCTGGATTGGCTTTGATGATTTTTCGCCATTAGGAAACCTTGAAACCGGCGGTGTAGCGGCTTTACCAATGTGGATTGACTTTATGCGGGTTGCTTTAAAAGACATACCCGAAACACCACTTGAAATACCTGAGGGGATAGTAAAAGCGTATATCAGTCCTTGGACTGGATTATTAGCTGAAGCCACTAATAAGGGTGGAATATGGGAGTATTTTCAGACAGCAAATGCACCGACCCAATATACACTTAAATCTGGAGGAGGGGCGGCAAGCCATGTCGATCAAGCAGAGGAAAAAGCTACGGAAGAACTATTTTGAGTGGTTTGTGAACCTATTTTAGCCACAGATAAAACACTAATCAGTTTTATCTGTGGCTAAACGAGTTTTCCAGACTTATGAAATCAGCTTAATTTGCCGTGACATTGCTTGAATTTCTTGCCTGAACCGCAAGGGCATGGGTCATTGCGACCGACTTTATTGCCTTCTCTGGTAAAGGGTTGAACTGCTGAAATTCCTTGTTCCTGCTGTTCCTGGTCAACTAAAGATTGCTCGTAAGCATCCAGGGTTGGAGCTTGTGCATGTTCAAAATGCATTTCTCTGGGCGCTTGTCTTTGTTCATCAATCGCCCGGACATCTTCTTCTTGTCTGACCTGAACTTTAAACAGGATTCCGATTACTTCATATTTGATATGCTCAAGCAGACTGGTGAACATTTCAAACGCTTCACGCTTGTATTCCTGCTTGGGATCTTTTTGCGCATAGCCTCTGAAATGAATGCCCTGACGTAAATAATCCATCGCTGCCAAATGCTCTTTCCAGCTGTTATCAAGCACTTGCAACATGACTGATTTCTCGAAATGCTGTAGCACTTCTTTGGACATTTGTTGTTCTTTGTCTTTATGATTTTGTTCCAGGATGGCAATAATACGCTTGCGCAAAGATTCTTCCTGCAAGGAATGATCTTCATCCAACAGTTTGCGAACCGGAACTTCAACGTTAAATTCCTGATGCAAATGCTCTTCGAGGCCTTTGGTATCCCATTGTTCGACCATGGTTTTGGCCGGGATATATTGGGTTATCACATTATTGACAACGTCTTCACGTATCGCAGAGATGATTTCGGATATTTCCTCGGCAGCCATTAGTTCATTACGCTGCGAGTAAACAACCTTACGTTGGTCATTGGCAACATCATCATAGGCCAGGATTTCTTTACGCACATCAAAATTGCGACCTTCAACTTTGCGTTGAGCACTTTCAATAGAGCGGGTGACCCAAGGATGCTCGATAGCTTCGCCGTTGCCCATGCCTAATTTCTGCATTAAGCCCGCGACGCGATCTGATGCAAAAATACGCATTAAGTCATCTTGAAGCGACAGATAAAAACGGGTTGAACCAGGATCGCCCTGACGACCTGAGCGACCACGTAGCTGGTTGTCTATCCGGCGTGATTCATGTCGTTCAGAACCTATGACATGCAAACCGCCTGTAGCAATAACCTGTTCATGTCTTTCCAGCCAAGCACCACGAACTTTGGCCTTGTCTGCATCACTGGCTTCCTCACCCAACGCTGACAATTCGGCTTCCAAATTACCACCAAGCACAATATCGGTTCCCCGGCCGGCCATATTGGTCGCGATGGTGACAGCTCCCGGCATACCGGCTTGTTCGATGATATGCGCTTCGCGTTCATGTTGCTTGGCGTTAAGGACTTCGTGTTTAATGCCCTGTTTATTCAATAATTCTGACAATCTTTCGGAGTTTTCAATTGAGGTGGTTCCGACCAACACCGGTTGTCCGCGACTGACACATTCTTTAATATCATCGGCAACAGCGATATATTTCTCGTCAGTAGTCAGGAAAACTACGTCACCTAAATCTCTACGTATCATGTTGCGATGCGTAGGAATGACGACTACTTCAAGACCATAAATTTTGTTTAACTCGAAGGCTTCAGTATCGGCAGTTCCGGTCATGCCCGAGAGTTTTTCGTACAAACGGAAATAGTTTTGGAAGGTTATCGAGGCTAGCGTCTGGTTTTCATTTTGAATGGCGACATGTTCTTTCGCTTCAATTGCTTGATGCAAACCTTCAGACCAGCGACGTCCAGGCATAATGCGACCGGTAAATTCGTCGACGATAACTACTTCATTGTTGGCGACGATATAATCAACGTCTTTTTTGAACAAAACATGACCACGCAAAGAAGCCGTCAGATAATGCATCAGGCGAATATTGGTCGCATCATACAAACTGCTTCCTTCCGTCATCAAGCCATGATCAACCATTAAACGCTCTACACGTTCGTGGCCTGCTTCGGTCAGATATAACTGACGTATTTTTTCATCGACCGAGTAATCACCAGGTTCGTCTTCTTTTTCCTGTTTGGTCAGGAAGGGGATGATTTTGTTGACCTTAGTATAAATTTCGGTACTTTCTTCGGTAGGTCCGGAAATGATTAGCGGTGTTCTGGCTTCATCGATAAGGATTGAATCAACCTCATCTACAACAGCAAAACATAAATCGCGCTGGACTTTTTGTTCCAGGCTAAAGGCCATGTTGTCGCGCAGGTAATCGAAACCGAATTCGTTGTTGGTGCCGTAAGTAATATCGGAGGCATATGCCTGACGCCTTTCGTCGCTTTCCATCTGACTGATAATGACGCCGGTAGTCAAACCCAGAAAGCCATAAAGCCTGCCCATCCATTCGGAATCGCGTTTTGCCAGATAGTCATTGACTGTGACGACATGAACGCCACGTCCTGGTAAGGCATTTAAATACGCAGACAAGGTTGCCATCAAGGTTTTACCCTCTCCGGTTTTCATTTCGGCAATCTTGCCGTCATGAAGTATCATCCCGCCGATCAATTGCACATCAAAATGACGCATACCAAAGACTCTGGTCGACGCTTCCCTGACGGTTGCAAATGCTTCTGGAAGCAGATTGTCCAGCTTTTCACCCTGTGCCAGACGATCACGAAACTCCTGAGTTTTTGCCTTTAATGCATCATCAGATAATTTTTCGTATTCAGAAGATAGTACATTGATCTTTTTGACCAATGATCTTTTCTTCTTGATCAGCCTGTCATTACGGCTCCCTATAACAACTCTAACCAACTTACCCAGCATGATTTATTCCGGTTTGAATTTAGTAAATGATTGAATAAAAGCCTAGGATTATATACTGTCTACTATTTTAGGGACAGTTAAAAACACTCTTTAAGCCCTAAAGGTAAAAAGCATTAACTTTCAGCAAAGTGTATATTTTCGATTTTTTATGCGGTTCTTTGCGTATTCGTTTTTTTGGTATTTGAAGTAAATCTGTAACAAAGCTATAACATAGCCGGATTACCTTGTTGATGTATAATTTCGCGCCATGAGTATTATTAAAAAACTTGCATCGCAAACTGCGGTCTATGGCTTAAGCAGTATTTTTGGCCGCTTCCTCAACTATCTGTTGGTGCCGCTTTATACTTATTACTTCACTGCATCGGAGTATGGCGTGGTGTCGGAGTTTTATGCTTATGCCGGGTTCTTTTCGGTAGTGCTGTTGTTTGGCTTTGAAACAGGTTATTTCCGGTTCCGCGATAAAGACATGCCGGGACGTGATGTCGCCTACTCGACGGCCCTGTTGTTTGTGGTTTTGATCAATGTTGTTTTCTTTGCCTTGATAGTACTGGTCAATTCGCAGCTTTCTGCCGCCTTAAATTACGCAAACCACCCCGAATATGTATTGTGCTTTAGCCTGATTTTAATTTTGGATGCTGTTGCTGCAATTCCGTTTGCACGACTGCGAGCTGAAAATAAGGCGTTCCATTTCGCTGGAATTAAGGTGATTGAGATAGGCATTACGATCCTGCTAAGTCTGTTCTTTATTATTTATTGTCCAAAAGTTTATGAAAAAACCCCCGAAGCTTGGGTGGCTCTGGTTTACAATCCTGCTATAGGCGTAGGCTATATTTTTATAGCGAATTTAATGGCCAGCGTTGTTAAATTTGTATTGCTTGCGCCTGAGTTATCAGGACTTGCCTGGGGTTTTGACCTGGCATTATTCGGCCGTATGTTACGTTATTCCTTGCCGATGGTAGTGATTGGTTTCGCCGGAATTATCAACGAAATGCTCGATCGGGCTTTGTTAAAGCACCTTTTGCCCTATGATCTGAACACCAACATGAAAATGCTGGGGATTTATAGTGCTTGCTACAAGTTGTCGATTTTAATGTCATTATTTATTCAGGCCTTCCGTTTCGCTGCCGAACCTTTTTTCTTTGCTTATGCCGGGAACAGCGACGCACGAAAAATCTATGCGCTGGTTTTGAAGTTCTTTGTCATTTTTTGCGTATTCATTTTCTTGCTGGTTACTTTATTTATCGATGTCTTTAAATATTTTGTTGGCGAGGAGTTCCGTGCTGGCCTTGAAGTCGTGCCTATTCTGTTGCTGGCTAACCTGTTTCTGGGTATTTATGTTAACTTGTCCATCTGGTATAAATTAACCGACCGAACTTTTCTGGGTGCCGGGGTGTCTTTAGCAGGCGCCTTACTGACCGTGGTTCTTAATATCTGGTGGATACCAACGCTCGGTTATATAGGCTCGGCTTGGGCAACTTTAGCCTGTTATTCGGGCATGGCTGTTGTTTCGTATTTCCTGGGGCAAAAATATTATCCGGTAGATTACGATGTCAAACGCGTTATCGGTTATATTGGGCTTGGACTGGGCTTGTATTTTGCGCACGAATACTTGGTGACAACGCTAAGCTGGCAGTCGTGGCTGTTGTCCAGCGCCCTAATGTTGCTGTATATGCTGATTGCCGGACTGTGCGAATGGCGTCATCACTATTAAATCTAAATATTAAGTAATTCTTATGCCAAACAACATGGAAATCAAAGCCCGCCTTATCGGCGGACTCATTTTGGTCTTGCTGGGTGGCTGGGTTCTCCATAGCTATATTCCCTTGCTGGCTTGGGCTGTCGTTCTTGCTATCACCACCTGGCCTGTTTATATGCGCTTGCTTGTTAGCAAGGAATTGCATGGCAAAGTGACCTGGGGTGCCGTCGGACTCACTTTACTGATCGGTACAATTATCCTCGCACCAATTGGTTACGGTCTTCATCGCTTGATTAATGAAGCGCAAATGATGGGGCAATTTCTCAATGACGCGCAAAATTTAGGTATTCCTGCACCAGCCTGGTTGGACACCATTCCAATGATCGGTCAGGCCGCCAAAGATTTCTGGATTGATAATTTGGGCAGCGCTGAAGCAGCCAAAGAATCTCTGCATTGGCTGGGTACTGGCAGCGCGGTCACTTACACAAAAGATTTTGCCGGCCAGTTGGTGCATAGTTTTTTTAGTTTTCTGATGATACTGCTGGTACTTTTTTTTATATATCAGCACGGTCAGGGTTTGAGCCGCCAGGTTTTGGCCAGTAGTCGAAAATTGTTCGGCGATACTGGCGTTCGCTATGTTTTGCATGCCACAACCGCAGTGCGTGGTACGGTTAACGGTATGGTGTTGATTGGTTTAAGTAAAGGCCTGTTGCTGGGTATTGGTTATGCCTTTGCCGGCTTAAGTCATCCTGCCATGCTGGGTGCTTTAACCGGTATTTTTGCAATGATCCCCTTCGCTGCTAAAATTATCTTTGGTGCCTGTTCTCTGGTATTGGTTGCCCAGGGGCATGCTGGTCCTGCGGCTGGACTTTTTATTTACGGCATGGTTCTTACCATGATAACTGACAACTATGTGCGACCGGCTTTAATCGGTGGTGCAGTTAAATTACCGTTTCTCTGGACCTTGCTGGGAATTTTTGCGGGGATGGAATCCTTGGGTTTTCTGGGTTTGTTTCTCGGGCCAACGCTCATGGCGGTTTTGATGTCAATCTGGCGCGACTGGATTATTGATATTGATAATCCATCTGTCAAAATTATCAGTCCCAAGCCAGAAATACAAATTGACGATGAGCCTTTAGCTACTCCATCAGCAACTGAATTCGATGACGGACAATGAATAATAAAAGTGCTCTTTATTTATTTGCTATCGTTTTTTGTAGCTTTTACGATTCCACGTTACTGGCGGCAGAGGCGATTTCATATGTCAAAGATGTTAAACCGATTCTGGATTCGCGCTGTGTTACTTGTCACTCCTGTTACGATTCTCCTTGCCAGCTCAAATTAAACTCTTTTGAAGGCTTAACCCGAGGCGCTAGCAAGAAGCCTGTCTATGATCATCAACGTATTAAAGCCGTGGAACCCAGTCGTCTTTTTATTGATGAAACCACGACAGCAGATTGGCGAAAAAAAGATTTCTTTCCCGTTATCAATGAACAAACCCCATCGCCTGAGGCTAATGTCGATAATTCACTGATTGCAAAACTGCTTAGTTTAAAGAGCGAGCAACCTTTGCCTGTCTCGGGGAAATTACCCAAAGCGATTGACTTGGCACTGGAGCGGACGTTGCAATGTCCATCGCCAGACGAATTTACTGAACATAAAAAAAACCACCCGCTTTGGGGAATGCCTTATGGCTTACCACCGTTAACTAAGGCTGAGGAAGACACGCTGGTCAATTGGCTAAAAGCTGGCGCTAAGAATGACGCTTTTCAATCGTCATTATCACCTGAGGCAAGTGCTGAAATCAGAAAATGGGAGCAGTTTTTTAACGGTGAATCGTTAAAACAGCAGTTGAGCGCCCGCTATATGTACGAACATTTATATATCGGCGACCTGCACTTCAAAGGCCATCCCAATAATGAGTTTTATAAAATTACTCGTTCTGCAACACCTCCAGGTCAGCCAATTGAAGAACTTAAAAGTGTGCGGCCATTTGATAATCCTGGCATACCCAAGTTTTATTATCGATTACGTCCGATAACGTCCACCATAGTCGATAAGGATCATTTTGTTTACGAATTAAGCGATAGCAGAATGCAACGTTATGAGGCATTGTTCTTAAATCCGAAATACAGTATCAGTCATTTGCCGGGATATGACTTGCATGCAGCAGCGAACCCTTTTAAAACTTTCAGCCAATTACCGGCAGCGTCCCGATATCAATTTCTTCTGGATGATGCACAATATTTTTTTTCGGGCTTTATCAAAGGGCCAGTTTGTCGGGGGCAGGCTTCACTGAATGTAATCAGAGACCAGTTTTGGGTTGCTTTTATAAAACCTCAGTTTGAATTTAATCAGCAAAACACCGAGTTTCTGGCTGAAAACAGTCAATACTTGCAAATGCCCGCCTCTGATGGTGAAAATATCGGCTTTCTGGAATGGCGGCAATATAACCAGTTGCAAAGCCATTATTTACAACATAAAGAATTTTTAATCAATAGTTTACAGCCGCAACACCCGATTGATTTGAACTTGATTTGGGATGGCGAGGGCTATAACGAGAATGCCTTGTTAACGGTATTTCGCCATTTTGACAGCGCCACGGTTGTTAAGGGCTTGTTGGGTAAGCCGCCATTAACGGCTTGGGTGGTTGATTATCCGTTGTTTGAAAGAATACATTATTTGCTTGCCGCCGGTTTCAATGTGTCCGGTAGCATAGAACATCAACTCACCACACGTCTGTATATGGACTTCTTACGTATGGAAGCTGAAAACAATTTTCTTAAGTTTATTCCGGTTAATCAAAGAAAAGCCATGCATGACAGTTGGTATGAAGGCATTGATCTGAAGATTTTCAGTTTTTTTGAAACTCCGGCTTTTAATACAGATACGAATCTGGGAATCCGCTATCAAACTTTTGATTATAAAAATGAGTTTTTCTTAAGCCTCCAGCAACAACTCGGGCGGGCCGGTGGTAAAGCGGATTTAATCAATCATTGTCTGCAAGCGCAATGCAATAATGCTGATACTCCGCAGGAACAACAACAAATTGATACTATGATGCGCAGTCTTGCTGATTTAAAGGGCGAAGAAATTGCAGTCTTGCCTGAAGTGTCATTTTTAAGGGTAAAAACAGTTAATCCTGAAAAAGATAGAGTTTACTCATTGATTCGTAATCAAAAATTATTGAATGTGTCGTTTATTTTTGGCGAAAATTTAAGACGTGAGCCCGATAAAGATACGCTGACCGTTGTGCCGGGCTTTATTGGCAGTTATCCCAATATCTTTTTTGGCGTGACCCAGCAGCAATTATCGGGATTTATTGAGCATTTAAAACGCAGTTCAAGTAGTGCTGATGCTGATTTATTTTATAGTGTCTATGGAATTCGCAGAACCAATCCTGAGATATGGTCATATTACGATTGGTTTAATAAAAAATATCACGAGGATCATCCTGAAAGTTCGGGTGTTTTTGATCTGAATAGGTATGAAAACCTATAGACTTAAACCCTGCGAAGTCGAATAATACCCCTGTTGTATTCTGATTTTTCAATCAAAATAATCCAAACATCATATTGGGGGGAGGGTAAGGAAGTGAGTATTTATGATTTTCGGCGCAATCCACGTCGCTCGACAGCGAGTCGAAGGATAGATGACCGGAGAAAAATCCCTTATCCTTTCGGTTCGCTGGAATGGCAAAAAAATATTGAAAATTATTATCTCGCTTGGCCAAAATCTAATCGTCGTAATATGGACAGGCGCAATGATGAGCGACGAGCACCGGATCGTCGGCATCAGCAACTTTCTGAGCAACTTCGCTCGGCAAAAAAATTTTCTCCGATTTTACTTACGCAAGAAGAAAAGAAATTGATTGAGGAATTGTATTTTAGTGAACTGGATTAGAATGGCTTTAAATCAATTTGCTTAAATTGATTTTGTTTTTAAATATTTATAAGCTTTAGCCATCGCCATTCATCAGCATTGCGCCATATTGTTCTGGTGTAATTGAGCCTCCCATCTTTTCTGCTAGTCCCTGGTCGCAAGCAGGGAGAGCGTCTTGTATCGCGTCAATCCGCTTCCATTGAGGTGCCGGGGTTTCTGTATCTGCTTGGGGCACGTATTTTGAAGACTCTATACGTTGCATGCGGTGAATATATCGAGGGCAGTTCATAAAAATCTCAGTTATCTTTATCCTGACGATCATGTCTGCACCCTGATATTCAGGTAGCAATGGATCATCCTTGTCAATAATAGCGTCTCCGTGAACTCGAACGCGATGCGGAGTTTCAAAATCTATAAATAGCATGCCTATTTTAGTGTTGCCTTGAATGTTGCCCATAGACAGAAACATCCCATTGCCATCGTAACTGGGGAAGGCCAGTGTCTCTGGATCTATGACGCGAACCAAGCCGATGTTGCCGCCTTTGTAAGAGCAAGTGGGATAGCCGCGATGATCTAGCGTGGTCAGAAAGAAAAAATCCCTGCTTTCAATGAAGGCTTGATGTTGCTCATTTACCTGATTTTCAACGATGATTTCGGTGACCCTGTTAGCCAGGTTCCGAGTGTCATGCTGGTCTTGTAATTGTCGATGCTGGGTACTGAATAGATTACTCATGAAATAGTCCTTTTAATGTTCTTGAAAATACAAAACGTAAAAATCCACTGTGGACGATATTAGCATAGACTTCGCCCATAAAATGATAGATCAATTAGCTTGTTGGTCAGAGATTTGAAAAAAATATCTGGTTTCGTTTATGTTTTATTGCCATCAGAAAAATTACTGTACTAAAATCCAGGGCTTGACTACCACCGCCCAAACGTCGGCATCCGAATCAAGCCAGTTAAGTGCTTGTTGATCCGTCACTAGGGTAACTTGGTTATTTTGCATCCATAGCGAAACCTGATCTTTGTTATCAAGGTAAAACTGGTAAGCCACATCGACCAAATCCAGATCAGGGGCAACAAATACTGCAGTGCCGCTGGCAAAAAACCGTTGTAATTCTTTCCAGGGGATTTGTGAGGTTTCCAGATTTACTTTTTCTTTGGCAATATCGTAACGGTTTGATTCGGGCATGTTTTCTCTCTTGAGCGGTTGCCTGTGAGTGGCGATCAGCACATTTGCATGGCATCGTTAGCAAGTCAGCTGGTATTCTATAGCGTGAGATTATAAATTACTAAATTAAGAGAGTTAAATTATGTCGTTTTTCGAGTCAATAACCAAAAAATCCAAGTTGAAAGCCGCCATCAAGCAAACAACCGAGGCAAGGAGCAGTGAAGGCGTAATTGCCGATCAATTATTCACCAAGGTTTATCATGATTACGCAGAGGTTGTTTCCAATGAACTGTTGATTGCAGAGGCTTTATACAACTGGGGATTTGCTTTGTTGCATCAGGCTAAAACCAAGTCAGGTGAGCCGGCGGTAAAGCTTTATGAGGAAGCGATTTCAAAGTTTTCTTTTTGCCTGACGCTAGAGCCGGCTTATCTTGGCGCAGCAATAGACGGGGGCGTTGCTTTTATGGAATTGGCCAGAATTAAGGCAGTATCTCCTGGCGATGCGCTTTATGGAAGTGCGAAAAGTTATTTTGAACAGGCCAATGCTATTCAGGCAGGATCTGCATCTTATAATCTGGCTTGTATTTATGGTTTACGGGGCGACAAAGAGGCTTGTTTAACAGCATTGGAAATTTCTAAAGGAAAGGGCAGTTTGCCGGATTCTGAAGATATTCTTAATGATCCCGATCTGGGTGGCGTTAAGGATCAGGTTTGGTTTTTGGATTTTATGGAGTCTTTAAAACAGAAACCTGAAGTTGCTGCCATTGCTGCTCCCACAAAAGCAAAAGCCGAGGCGGTTGTTAAAGAAGATGAGCCTGAAGTTGTTACTGAATCAGACGTCATTATCGAACCTGAAACAAAAATAATTAAAAACCTCGCAGAATCCGAAAAAACCAGTGACGAAGCCTGTTTGGCTGTCGAGGATTTTAAGTAGTTTTTTTGTTGGTTCTGAAAAATTAGCGGTTGGGGTGATGGCACGCCGCTAATAAAGTCTGCATTTTGACCAGTCCTAGTTTTCGGGTAAGTTCAATATTATGTTGCGGAATGTTTTCCGGATTCGGGTGGCTTTCTAAGGCCTTATCTATACTGGTTTCGCGAAGTAGATGTACCATGGGGTAGGGGGAACGGTTGGTGTAATTTGCAGCATCATCTTTTTTTGCGTCTTGAAAGCAATAGTCGGGATGGAAGCTGGCCAACTGGTAAATGCCTTCATAGCCCTGCTCAATTAACAAGGTTTCGGCGATTTCAATAAAATCCAGATAGTCTTCGAAGTCTGTAAATGCCTTGGCAAAGATAAGGAGAGTGGTTTCAATGTCCGAGTCTGAATCCAGTCGATCACATTCAAGTATCAGCTTTAATAAGCATTGATCGATTTGAGTGTCGTGATTGACATTGAAAAAAATACTGCCTCGTTCCAGTTCGCGTTTTGCGAACGGACAAATACTGTACTCGACGATTATTGTTTTCAGCCAGGTGCGTGTAACTGCTTCAATGTCTTGGTCTGATAGTGGAGTTTCTGTCATGATAGCTAGCCGGGGAAAACAAAAAAGCCCCAAATACTGAGGCTTTTTGAAGCAAAAAAGAGGTAGCGTTATTTATGTCCAGAGCCGGCAGCGATTCTTTTTTCCCTGTCTTCACTGGCCTTTTCAATTTTCGAAAAGACCCGAAGAATGTCAGTGGCCGAAATGATGCCAACCAGTTTGTTGTCTTTATCAACGACAGGTAAAGCGCCAATTTTATTTTCTGCCATCTTTGAAGCTGCTTCTGAAGCGAAAGTTTCCGGGTTTACGGTGATAACGCCACGGTGCATGATATGTTGTACTTTTTTGGGAACAACATGCAGTTCAGTAGTGCCTGTTCCGGTCGCAGCTTCAATGGCATTCGAGTTGCTTTTGGGGCCCAGTGCTTTGTAAAGGTCACGATCGGATACGATTCCGATGACCTTACCTTTTTCAACGACAGGTAAGTGACGAATTCTTTCGTAATGAATCAAGAAAAAAACACGATCAATTAAATCATGTTGCTCGACTGTAAATACTTTTGAAGTCATTAAATCTTCAACGCGCATTTTTATTCTCCTTAAGGTAAAAACTGACTAAGAATAGGGAATTAAATGTATTTTTACAAGAGATAAAATTTGATGTGTTATAAAATGCCCAGTTATGGTTTTGTTTGGCTTTGTAGTTGGGGTTAAGCTAACTCAAGCTACACGAGTGTTATGTAAGTTTAAATCTGTCTTGACGACACAATGGAGTTAGTTATGCGCATCATCCTGTTAGGGAGTCCCGGTTCCGGTAAAGGAACTCAGGCTCAATTTATTACTGAAAAATTCGCGATCCCGCAAATCTCAACAGGTGATATGTTGCGAGCTGCAGTGAGAGCAGGAACGCCGTTGGGCATTGCAGCAAAAAAAGTGATGGATGCCGGAGGTTTGGTTTCCGATGACATAATTTTAGGGTTGATTAATGAGCGTATTGCTCAGGCCGATTGTGCTAATGGCTATTTGTTGGATGGTTTTCCGCGTACGATTGTTCAGGCTGAAGGGCTTAACGAAATGGGCGTTAGCATTGATACTGTCATTGAAATTCAGGTTGAGGATGAGGAAATTGTAAAGCGCATGGCGGGCAGAAGAGTACATATGCAATCCGGACGCACTTATCATATAGTGTTTAATCCGCCTAAAGTTGAGGGTGTTGATGATATTACCGGTGAACCTATAATTCAGCGCGATGATGATAAAGAAGAAACAGTGAGGAAGCGCCTCAGCGTTTATCATGAGCAGACTAAACCTTTGGTTGGCTTTTATTCGGCGCCCGATCAAAGTGTCAAGTTCAGTTCAATAGCGGGTGTCGGCAGTGTTGACGAAATCACTCAAAAAGTTTTTGCTGTACTTGGATAGTCTCCCAAGAGTCGGTACTCTTAATTTAAGTAAAAAGGTTTAAAAGTTAATGATAAAGAAAGTTTTAATGGTTCAAGGGAGAGGCAAAGATGACCAAGTTATTTAACATTGCCGTAGTCGGCGCCACAGGTGCGGTTGGCGAAGCCATGCTGTCCATTCTCGAAGAACGTAATTTCCCTTGTGGTGAGGTTTATGCTTTAGCTAGCAGCAATTCAGTCGGCAAAAGAATTCCTTTCAAAGGCGGGTCTTTAGTCGTAAAAGATTTGGCTACTTTTGATTTTTCAACAGTGCAAATCGGTTTGTTTTCGCCAGGCGCTTCGGTTTCTGCAGAATATGCACCAAAAGCAGCGGCTGCTGGCTGCGTAGTGATTGATAATACCTCGCAATTTCGCTATGACGAAGATATTCCGTTGGTAGTGCCAGAAGTCAATCCTGAAAGAATTGCCGATTATAAAAATCGCGGCATTATCGCCAACCCTAATTGTTCAACCATTCAGATGTTGGTGGCTTTAAAGCCTATCTACGATGCAGTGGGGATTACGCGTATCAATGTCTGCACTTATCAGGCGGTTTCCGGTACAGGAAAAGAAGCCATTGAAGAGTTGGTTAAGCAAACGTCCAGTCTGCTTAGTATGCAACCTATCAAGACTAGTGTTTATCCAAAACAGATTGCTTTTAATGTTTTGCCGCAGATTGACGTATTCATGGAGAACGGTTACACCAAGGAAGAAATGAAAATGGTCTGGGAAACGCAAAAAATTCTGGGTGATGATAGTGTTATGGTGAATGCAACCGCGGTGCGGGTTCCTGTATTTTATGGGCACTCCGAGGCCGTGCACATCGAAACGCGTGAAAAAATTGACGTAGCCACAGTAAGAGCATTACTTGAGAAGGCGCCCGGTGTGACCGTTATGGATGAACGTAAAGATGGCGGCTATCCAACGGCGGTCACTGAGTCTTCAGGTAATGATGATGTGTTTGTAGGTCGGATTCGTGAGGATATTTCGCATCCTCTGGGACTCGATTTGTGGGTAGTTGGCGATAATGTTCGTAAAGGCGCTGCTTTAAACAGTGTGCAAATAGCAGAAGTGCTGGTAAAAAATTACATGTAGTCTAAGCTTGTCTACATATTTGACTGGACGCGGTAAGAGACTGTGGTAACTATTGTGAAGAAAAGCAACGTGCGTTTGTTAACTAAAACTTTAGCGGTTGTGTCGTTACTTGCTCCGACAAGTGGACATTCCTTAGGTATAGGCGAGATTAGGTTACATTCCGCGCTTAATCAAAATCTGGACGCTGAAATTTCGTTGACGTTGTCAGGAGAAAGTGTCTCTGACATTAGAGTGAGTTTAGCGCCGCCAGAAAAATTTGATAAGGCGGGTGTGGCCTGGAGTTATTTTCTTTCGAAAATTAAATTTGAAACGATCACTCTTTCAAATGGATCTACGGTTATCAGGCTGACTTCAAAGGAAGCTTTAAAAGAACCTTTTTTGGATTTTTTGCTGGAAGTTAGTTGGCCTAAAGGTAGCTTATACCGTGAATTCACTGTTTTGGTTGACCCGCCATCTGTTTATAACCCGACAGCACTTTCTTCTGTCAATCAAAGTTATTCACAGTCTTCAGTTGCCCCGAATCAACGTCAAACTTATGCAAGTGGGCAAATAAGCAACGATGAATATGGTCCGATATTGGCGAATGATACGCTTTGGAGTGTTGCTGAGCGTATAATAGGTAAAGATGATGTTTCTGTAGAGCAAATGATTCTTGCGATTTATGAAGCGAATCCAGATGCTTTCTATAAAGGAAATGTTTACGCCTTAACCACTGGAAAAATCTTAAAGATTCCTTCAAGAGACTTGGTGCTAAAGTTATCAAAAAATCAGGCTTTGGTAGAATTTAACCGGCATACCAAAGCTTGGAAAGTTCGAGCTGCGCCTTCTGCACATGTGGATACGGCAAAACAAAAGTCTGTTCTAAATAAAATTGAAGAGGTTGTTCCAGGCAAAGTTGAAAGACCTGTTGAAAATCAATTAAAACTGACCGCCCCGGCATCTAAAGCCGAAGTCGAAGGTCAAGCTGTTAAAGGTTCAGGTAAAGATCAGGTTAATGGTAAGCAAAGTTCAGTTAAATCGGAAGTTGTCAAAGGCAAATCTGCTCCAGGTTTGGTTGAGACTCTAGAGCCGGCACTAGGAGATGCATTGCCAGAAGGTTCTATACAAAATCGTTTAGCGGAGCTGGAAAAACAGCTCGCGCTTATGCAGCAGTTGATTAATCTCAAAGATCAACAGCTTGCTGATTTGCAGTCTCAGCTTAAAGCAAGTACTGTTGTTCTTGTGCCGGCAGCGACAACTAATCCAACTCCAGTTGCTAGTCCCGTTGTTGAAGCCCCCTCTGTTGTGAAGCCGCCAGTTATTGAGCAGCCTATACAGACGTCTCAACCACGGATAGCGCAGATTCAATCTTCTCCCCAAGTCGAACCTGAAACTTTTGATTCTTACTATTTAAAAGTGGGCGTGGCAGGGACGGCAATTTTGTCGTTATTAGGATGGCTATGGTGGAGAAAACGTAAGGTCGACGAACAAACTAATACTGAAAGTATGTTTGCTTCATCAACAATGATTAAAGTGTCTGATGATTTTACGCTGGTAGAACCTAAGAGCGAAACGAGTCCGGCCGCTGTTGAGACAGGAATGACCCATGATTTGGGGACTGTTGGTGAAAGTTCATTTTTAAGTGAGTTTACGCCTAGTGATTTCGATTCGTTCGATACTGATCAGGGGGAAATCGATCCGATTTCTGAAGCTGACGTATATCTTGCGTACGGTCGGTATCAGCAGGCTGAAGAGCTAATACGGCAGGCTATTAAAGATCAGCCGGACCGTGATGAGTGTAAATTGAAGTTGTTGGAAATCTTTTACGCTAATGAAGATAAAGCGGCTTTTGAAAGTTACGCTAATGAGTTGCAAAGGGCAGGGAAGTCTGCAGACTTAGGTTTTTGGGGGAAAGCTGCCGAAATGGGCCAGGAAATATGTCATGATTCACCATTATTTTCAGCCAAGGTCCACGACTCCTTTGGGGGTGAACAGCAAAATAATCAAGATATTGATTTTGATTTGACTGGGATGGCTATTGGATCAAATAAAATCGGGCAAGAAATAATTTCGTCCGATTTTGAAACCAGTAAGTCCGAAAAAATATCGCCAGCTAATCTTGATTTTGATTTAAATTCATTCTCTATTGATTTGAATGAAGCAGAACCAGTAGATTTGGCTTCCAGTCCTGAGGTGATTGACCCGTTAGAATCAGAAAAGAATGATCTTGATGTTGTGTTTAGCATGAGTTCAGATGGCGAAGAATCAGTTGATATTTCATCTGCTATTCAGGAAGATGTTATCGATTTTGACCTGAGTTCATTTTCAATCGTTGAAGAAAATACGGGGGAAATTAGTGAAGACTCCAGTTATTCTAACGCTCCGTTGGACTTGGCGAAAAAAGTAACTGCGGGTAAGGAAGAGCAGGAGTTTGAATCTTATGAATTTGATTTTAGTTCCAGTAATGCTGAAACATTAGACATTGACAGTCTCGATTTTAGCGATTTGGAAAATGTCGACAAGACTGCAGAAGCGGTTGATTTTTCGGGGGATAAGTCACTCGATATGGGTGATGATTTTAACTTCGATTTTGATATGTCCAAGATATCAAGTAATGCTTTTGGTGTTTCTGATCTTACTGATATGGACGAACTGGAAACGAAACTTGATTTAGCGAAAGCGTATGTTGATATGGGAGATTCTGTTGCGGCCATAGATCTTGCCAGAGAAGTTCTTGAGCAAGGCACAGATGATCAAAAAAAGGCAGCGCAAGCGTTACTTGATGAGTTGGGGTAGTCGATTTTGAGCATAAAAAAAGCCCTTTAAGGGCTTTTTTTTATGCTGAATACATTTTATCAAGATGAGTCATGATGGCTGTATGATAGCTTGTGAAGCTAACAGTACGCTCTTGCAGCAATAGAAACTGTTGATTTACGTCTGCATAATTCTTGTTTAGCAGACAGTTTTCTAATGTCTTTGCTGGGTGCTGAATATCAATCAAGCCACAGAAACTTACAGAGCCATTAAGTTTGTGTGTGGTGTCCTGGGCAATGTCGTATTGGCCATTTTCGATTGCCTCTTTAATTTGAAGAATTTGTAAGGGTAATTCTTCAAAGAGTTTTTCGAAAATGGTTTTGGCAAGTTGTTGGTTGTTTTTTGTTTTGCTTAAAAGTATTTGAATATAATCTAGTGCCAAATATTTTTTTTGGTAACAGGCTATGATCGTATCAAGTTTTTGTTTTGTTATCGGTTTATTGAGTCTGTCATCGCATTCCAAAAAAGAATCAGCATCACTGTGTTGGATTTCATTATCATTAAAAAGAGCGATGATTGGAGTTTTGTTGTTATTGCCCTTGGAGTTTTTGATCTGGGTGATGAAATCCAAGCTCAAACGATTAAAATCCAGTAGTATCAAGTCGAATTGAATTGTCGACAAGAGTTTCAAAATATCATTAAGATTGATAGCTGTAATAATATTTGGATAGCTCTTGGTTAATATTGTAGAGACAGAGTCGCTGGCATCAATTATTAATATCATGCGGTGTTCGGGTCTTACGGATTCGGTGTACATATTACTTCCGTGGCAGTTTTTTTGCAGTTCATTTTACATGAGTCTTCATTTGATCCATTGTTTCTGGCCAGTATTTAAAAAATTCATAGACTTTAATCGCGTCAGTTTTGTGACGGCTATAATAAACGCATACTTGCTTATTCGATGCGGTAACAATATACGATGCAGTTAATTATTAGCATTTACTAGTATTCCTATCTTATTCTTTTAAAAGGATCTTTTTTCTTGTATGATTTGCTGCTTGATGTGGATCGAAGATGGTGTTTTGAAGTTTGTTAGTTTTATTAAAACTTACTCTAAAATTGTTTAATTTAACTCATTGCTACTTAAATATTTTTTCATTGTGGCCTTTAAATTGCTAATTTATTAAAAACAAAAGGATTGCGATATGGCTGAGATTGAGCAAGAAGGGGTGAAAAAGTCCCCTAAAAAACTTATCATTATTGTCGCTGTGTTAGTTTTATTGGCCGGTGCGGGTGGTGGTGCTTTCTTTTTTATCAAGGGAGGCGATGCTGCTAAAGAAGAAAAAGTCGAACAGGCTACTGAAGATGAGTCTGCAGCGCATGCGGAAAAGATTTATTTTGAAATGAGCAAGCCTCTCGTTGTTGATTTCCCTAAAGGCTCGGCCGTCAAACACGGGCGAATTACGATATCAATGTTGGTTGAAGGCGCCGAGACAACTGAAATTTTGAAAAAAAATGAACCCATGATACGAAACAACCTTTTAATGCTTATTGGCGCCCAAGATAGTAATGTTTTAAATACCCGTGAAGGAAAAGAGGCGTTGCAAAAAGCCATGTTGGATGATGTGATGGTTGTCATCAAGAAAATGGCTGGTAAAGGCCAAGTTGAAGAGGTTTTTTTTACGTCATTTGTAATGCAATAACATGAGTGATTTACTCTCCCAGGCAGAAATTGATGCGCTTTTAAATGGTGTCAGCGATGGAGATATTGAGACAGAGGACGAATCTGATTTCTATACGGAAGCTGATGATCAGGAGTTTCATGATAAAGGTGCTGTTAGGGAGTATGACTTCGCGAGTCAGGAAAGGATCGTTCGTGGGCGTATGCCGACGCTGGAAATGGTCAATGAAAGGTTTGCCCGCTTTATCCGCATTTCGTTATTCAATTTTTTACGTCGCTCCGCAGAAATCTTTATCTCAGGTATTCAGGTCCAAAAATTTTCCGAATATATTCAGGGATTACTTGTTCCCAATAATTTAACAATTATTCGATTTAATCCCTTGCGCGGCAAAGCTTTGATCGTGATTGATCCAAGATTAGTCTTTACTGTGGTTGATAATTTTTTTGGGGGGGCCGGACAGTTTTATAATCAGACTGAAGGCAGGGAGTTTACGCCAACCGAAATGCGGGTGGTAAGAATCATCATTGATATGATTTTTAAGGACTTGAAGGAAGCCTGGAAGCCGGTTATGGAGATTGATTTTGAATATGTCAGTTCCGAAATTAATCCGCGCTTCGCCAATATTATTGGTCCCGGTGAAATTGTTGTCATTTCCACAATCCATATTGAATTGGAAGGTGGGGGAGGTGATGTGAATATTGTTATGCCCTATGCGATGCTTGAACCGATCAGGGAGTTATTGGATGCTATCAGTAGTGACAGTGGTGAAGTAGACGGTGGCTGGCAAATGGCCTTGCGTGGCGAAGTGCTCAGGGCAAAAGTTACAGTAAACAGTCTGTTGGTAGAAAAAAACATGACTATCAGAGACGTTATGCGGTTAAAAAAAGGTGACGTAATTCCGATTGATATGCCTGAGACAGTAATTCTTAAAGCGGAGGGAATTCCAGTGTTTGAAGGTAAAGTCGGTATATCAGATGGCAATTATGCAATACAAATTATTGATAAGGTAAGCTCTTGAACCAATCTGCTGGGGCATCGGGTTTGACTATGATAACTAAGGTTGGTAAATAAGATGAGTGAATATTCAGACACACATGACGGGCCAGAAACGATTGATGATTTTGAAGCGGCCGCATTTCAGGAATTTAATGAGCAAGTCGAAGATAAGAAATCGTCATCAGCATTAGGTGATGAAGTTAATCTTGATGTGATTTTGGATGTCCCCGTGACGATTTCAATGGAAATTGGTCGGACACAAATTAATATCAGGAATCTTTTGCAGTTGAATCAGGGGTCTGTTGTTGAATTGGAGCGATTTGCCGGTGAGCCGCTTGATGTCATGGTGAATGGTACTTTGATTGCGCATGGTGAAGTGGTAGTGATCAACGATAAATTCGGGATTCGCTTGACTGATGTTATCAGTCCCTCCGAGCGGGTTAAAAGATTAGCCTGATGTTAGAAAGAATGTTAGCCGCATTATTTTTTATCGGCTGGTTTCCAAGTTGTTTCGCCGTGCAGGATTCGGACTCGCCCAAACAGGCAGCAAGAGTAGTTTCCTCGGGAGATATGCTGCATTGGACTGTCGGGTTGCTGATAGTTTTGGCGATTTTTTTCTTTTGTGTTTGGGGCATGCGAAAGTTAAATGGTGTCGCGGTCAGTAGTGCAGAAAAAATGCGCGTTGTGGGCGGTTTGTCGTTAGGCATACGGGAAAAAGTTATCTTGCTTCAGGTTGGAAAAAAGCAGTTGGTTTTGGGTGTGACACCGGGGCGTATTGACACCTTACATGTTCTCGAAGGAGATGATTGTTTAAATCAGGGTGAACTGTCCACATCCAAAAACCTAGATAACGGCTTTGCGTATCACTTAATGCAAGTGATGAAAGGGCGGGTTGATGGTTAAAATGATAGTGTGCAGGATGCTTTTTATAGGTCTGGTATTTTTGTTGGTGGATACCCCGGCCTTTGCAGCCGGAATTGAAGCAGTGACTGTTACCACGGGCAAGCAAGGCGCCCAGACTTATACGGTAACGATTCAGATCCTGGCGCTGATGACTTTGCTAACGGTGTTGCCTGCATTGTTACTGACCATGACTTCCTTTACCAGAATCATGATTGTGCTCAGTTTGTTGCGGACGGCATTAGGCACGGGGCAGGCTCCCAGTAATCAGGTATTATTAGGATTGTCTTTGTTTTTGACTATTTTTATTATGATGCCGGTTTTTGAGAAGGTGAATACAGACGCTATTCAACCTTACATGGAAGAAAAAATTGATGTTAAGGTCGCCATTGAAAAAGCCTCAGAGCCTTTCAGGCAATTCATGCTAAAACAAACCAGAGAGGCCGATCTTGAGTTATTTGTCCGTATCTCCGGTAATGCAGAGATTCAATCAATGGACAACGTGCCGTTTTCTTTATTGTTGCCAGCTTTTGTAACCAGTGAACTGAAAACAGCTTTCCAAATTGGATTTCTGATTTTTCTGCCTTTTTTGATTATCGATTTAGTGGTTGCGAGTGTACTGATGTCTATGGGGATGATGATGTTGTCACCGATGATTATTTCGCTTCCTTTTAAAATAATGTTGTTTGTTCTTGCAGATGGCTGGTCTTTAATTATGGAAATGTTGGCTGCAAGCTTTTATGTTAGTTAGCACGATATTGTTTTATGGTGTCTATGAGGTGAATAATGTTACCTGAAACGGTTTACATGGTTGGACAGGAGGCCATGATTGTTGCAATCAAACTAACTGCGCCAGTGTTGTTACCGTCTTTAGCCGTTGGTTTGATAATCGCGATGTTTCAAGCGGCTACCCAGATTAACGAAGCTACCTTGACCTTTGTGCCCAAGGTGATTGTCATAGGAATTGTTATGATGATTATGGGGCCGGCAATGTTGCAAATGTTCCTTGATTATTTTCAGGGATTGATTAGGGATATTCCACATTTAATTGGTTAAATGTTGAACTTTACCGAAGAGCAAATTCTCAGTCAGGTGGCTTTGTTTATCTGGCCCTTAATGCGAATAAGCGCCATGTTTGTGTCCATACCACTCTTTAGCATTCGGGCTGTACCGGCCAGAGTCAGGCTGATTCTTTCCGTAGCGATTACGCTGGTTATCATGCCTTTGCTCCCTCCCTTGCCATCTGTCGAAATGTTCAGTTATACCGGCTTTATGATGGCTCTGACGCAATTAATGATTGGTCTGACCAGTGGATTTATTCTTCAATTGGTTTTTGCTGCAGTTGTTTTTGCGGGTCAAGGTGTTGCCTTGAGTATGGGGTTGGGTTTTTCAATGATGGTCGATCCACAAAACGGGCAACAGGTTCCTGTGATTGCACAACTGTATACGGTGACTACTACCTTGATTTTTATCAGTTTAGATGGGCACCTCATGTTGATTCAAATGCTGTTGGATAGTTTTAAATCGTTGCCGATTGGTATTGAGGGAATTGATAAGGCAGGTATCTGGTCTATTCTTGAATGGAGCAGCAGGATGTTTGCAGGTGGTTTATTACTGGCGATGCCGGTCATTGCCAGTTTGTTGTTGGTTAATATTATTTTTGGGGTGGCAGCCCGAGCCGCCCCGCAATTACAGGTCTTTTCGGTCGGTTTTCCGGTAACCTTGATGTTGGGGTTAATGCTGGTTTGGAAAACATTACCCGATGCGCTGGATCAATTTTCAGGCATGATGAGTGATGGCTATGATTTTATTGGACAGTTGTTGCGACTGTAACTTATGGCAGAAGATTCCGATCAAGAAAAAACCGAAGAACCTACCAGTAAGCGTTTAGAAGACGCCCGTAAAAAAGGTCAGATTGCCCGTTCCAGAGAGCTTAATACTTTCGCAATGCTGATGGTGAGTGCTGCCTTGTTTTTGATGCAGGGTGGAGCAATTGGCAAGGGTTTGTTAAATATGATGCGGGCAGAGTTTCAGATGAGCCGGGCCACCATCTTTGATCCGCACAGTATTATATTGCATTTTAAGCAAGCCATGATTGATGGCTTGATGATGATTAGTCCATTTCTGGCATTAACGGTGTTAGTTGCCATAGTGGCTCCGATATCCTTGGGTGGCTGGATATTTAGTTGGGACGCAATTACGCCTAAGCTTGAAAAAATGGATCCCATTAAAGGCATCCCTCGCTTGTTTGCAATGCGGGGCTGGATCGAGATGCTTAAAGCGTTATTGAAGATTTTATTGATTTTCGCGGTCTCGGTTGCTTTGTATCGGTCAAATATTAATGAATTATTGAGCTTGGGTGCCGAACCCATGGAGCAGTCGATTGCTCATTCCTTAAAAATCATTGGGATGTGTTTTTTGTTGTTAAGCGCTTCACTGGTAGTGATTGCGATGATAGATGTGCCTTATCAATTGTGGGATCACAGCAAGAAATTGAAAATGACCTTGCAGGAAATCAAGGATGAACATAAAGAGTCGGAGGGTAGCCCTGAAGTTAAAGGGCGGCAACGCAGAATGCAGATGGATATGGCGCAGAATCGAATGATGGCGGAAGTGCCTAAGGCTGATGTTATTGTCACCAATCCCAGTCATTATGCGGTGGCTTTACGCTATGACCAGAATTCAAATAGTGCGCCAAGACTAATTGCGAAGGGTGTCGATTTGATTGCTGCTCAAATTCGTAATGTTGCAATAGGCGCCGAGGTGCCGCTTGTTGCTTCGCCACCGTTAGCCAGAGCTCTTTATTATTCGACCGAGATCGATAAAGAAATTCCACAAGGACTCTATCTGGCAGTGGCCCAAATACTTGCTTATGTTTATCAGTTAAAAGCTGCCCAGGCAAATGATTGGCGGGTACCTTCCCTACCTGCGGATATTAATGTACCAGATGAATTTAAACAGGGTTAATCGGATATGGATTTTACTAAATTAAAAGCGGCGTTAGGAGTGCTTGGCAAAGCAGAGTTGGGGGCGCCCTTAGTTATCGTCATGGTATTGTCCATGCTGATATTGCCCTTGCCAGCCTTTGTACTTGATCTGCTGTTTACCTTTAATATCGCCTTTTCGTTAATCATATTGCTGGTGGTTGTTTACACCGTAAAGCCTTTAGAGTTCGCTTCATTTCCGACGGTAATTTTACTTGCAACGATATTGCGTTTGGCGCTTAACGTTGCTTCGACACGTATCGTACTGATTGAAGGGCATAAGGGCGGTGATGCGGCCGGCAAGGTGATTGAAGCATTTGGCGCTTTCGTTATTGGTGGTAATTTTGCCGTGGGTCTGGTGGTCTTTGCGATTTTGATCATCATCAACTTTATGGTTGTTACCAAAGGAGCCGGTCGTATTGCCGAGGTAGGAGCAAGGTTTACGCTGGACGCGATGCCGGGTAAACAAATGGCGATAGATGCGGATCTAAATGCCGGATTACTGACACAGGATGAGGCGCGCATACGGCGTGCCGAAGTGGCTACCGAGGCCGATTTCTATGGCTCTATGGATGGTGCGAGCAAATTCGTCAGGGGTGATGCCGTTGCCGGGATTATTATTTTATTTGTCAATATGATTGGCGGTTTGGCTATTGGTGTTCTTCAACATGACTTAAGTTTTGCCGAGGCGGGAAAAATTTATGTTTTGCTGTCAATCGGTGATGGCCTGGTTGCCCAAATACCTTCTTTACTGTTATCAACGGCATCAGCTTTGGTTGTTACAAAGGTCGGCAGCAGTGGTGAAAATATTGGTCAACAGGTTACTTCCCAGTTATTTGCCAATCCAAAAGCATTGACGGTAACCGCGGTCGTGGTAGGCGCTTTGGGGATTATTCCAGGCATGCCAAATCTGGTTTTTATTTTATTGGCTCTGGTTTTAGCGGGTTCTGCTTATTTAATTGAGAAGAAGCATAAAGAAATTGAATCTATGACAGTCGATTATCCCCAAGAGTTGGCGCTTAATGCGCCGCCTATGGAAACTAAAGAATTGGGCTGGGATGATGTGATGCCGGTTGATGTTGTTGGCTTGGAAGTCGGTTATCGACTCATTCCTTTGGTGGATAAGAACCAAGGTGGACAATTGATGGTTCGTATCAAAGGCGTGCGGAAAAAACTGTCGCAAGAGCTGGGTTTTTTAATTCCTTCGGTTCATATCCGGGATAATCTAGATTTAAGTCCGACAGCTTACCGAATTTCCTTAATGGGCGTCACTATCGGTGAATCTGAGATTATGCCTGATATGGAAATGGCTATTAATCCGGGGCGTGTATTTGGTACGTTGAAAGGGAATGTCTGCAAGGATCCGGCTTTTGGTCTGGATGCCGTATGGATAGAGTCCAATCAAAAAGATCATGCGCAAACACTGGGTTATACTGTCGTTGATCCTGGAACCGTGGTGGCGACGCATCTTAGTCATTTGTTACAGTCACATGCTCACGAATTATTTGGTTATGATGAGGCTCATAAAATCCTTGATAATCTGGCTAAGTCGGCGCCTAAGTTGGTTGAAGATCTGGTGCCCAAGACCTTGCCGTTGGGTGTGGTCGTTAAAGTCTTGCAGAATCTGCTGCAAGAGCATGTGCCTATTCGAGATATGCGCAGTATCGTCGAAACTTTGGCGGAGTACGGGCTAAGAAGTCAAGATCCCGACATCTTGACTTCGGCAGTAAGAGCCTCGTTAGGCCGGTTAATTATCCATGAAATCAGTGGTATGCAAGATGAATTGCCGGTTATTACACTGGACCATGAATTGGAACAGTTATTGCATAAATCATTGCAGACGGCTGGTGAAAGTGGTGTTGGAATTGAGCCGGGTTTAGCAGAACAGATGCATACGTCCTTACAGGAAAGTATGCAGAAAATGGAAATTGAGGGACAAACAGCGGTATTGTTGGTTTCTTCTTATATTCGTCCCTGGCTATCCCGATTCGTTCGCCATTCAATTCCCGGCTTACATGTCTTGGCATACAATGAAATACCGGCTGATCGTCAGATTAAGGTAGTTTCAACGGTCGGACGACGGACTTAGCACATGAGGCTTAATTATGAAGATTAAACGATTTTTTGCACCAGATATACGGCAGGCCATGCGCATGGTTAAAGAAGAATTGGGCGCAGATGCAGTTATTATGTCAAACAAGTCTGTTGATGGCGGTGTCGAGATTGTTGCTGCGCGCGATTTTGATGAGCAGTTGATTCAGAGCAAGTTGCAAAAACAGGCTTTAGATCAACAAGCTGCTGCCAAGTCTCAGCAATTTTCTGGCGAAGATAAGCATGAGACTAAAAAAATTGATTTGCCTGATTTTGAAGCAGATAAAAATCGTTTACATGTATTAAGTAGCGAAAGGAAAAGAAGTGCAGAAGGATTTGTTTCTGAGAGAACTTCAGTACAGTCACAACGATTCTCTGGCGATACCAGTACTTCCACCATACTTGGCCGCCGGAATATTGACGAATATGTTGGTTATGCAGAAAAAATTAATTTGCGGGGTAATCCCGAAACGGTAATTGCAAAATCTGCTAATGGTTCCGAAAAGATTTCCATGGCAGGATCAGAAAGGTCGAGGACAAACAGTTCAACAAGTCCTTATTCCAGTGTACCTCCTGTCACAAAAAGACCGATGTCCACTGAAAAGCAGGGAAATCTTTCCGATAATCTATTAATGGAAATGAGCAGGGAACTTAAATCTTTAAGGTCTGAGATGGATTCCAAATTGGCGAGCATCAGTTGGGGCGGAATCTCTAAAGCCAACCCAGTCAGGACAGAGTTACTACATCGTTTGGGCGGGATGAGTATTTCAAGAAAACTAAGCGTGAAAATCGCCGATCGTTTTACCAATCAAACTGATGTGGAACTTGCTTTTAATCAGGCTCAAGAGTTGCTCACTAAAGTACTTCCTGTCGCTGATGATGATTTACTGCAGTATGGTGGCATTGTCGCTTTGGTAGGACCTACCGGCGTGGGAAAAACCACGACGATTGCAAAACTGGCTGCCAAATTTATTTTAAAGCATGGTCCCAGACAGGTTGCATTGATTACTACAGATAATTACCGTATTGGTGCTCATGAGCAACTCAATACCTATGGGCGTATATTGGATGTCCCTGTTCGTGTTGCTTCCAGTGCAACGGAGTTGCATAATCTGATTAATGGTTTTTCAGATAAACGGCTCATATTGATTGATACCGCAGGGATGAGTCAGCGTGATATGAAATTGGTTGAGCAAATTAATACTTTACAGCAGAGCGGACAAACTATTAAATCGTATCTGGTGATGTCCGCAGCAACTGAATATAAGGCGATGAATGAAATAATCAAAGCGTTTCAAGTATTTGAGCCTCAAGCAAGTATTTTGACTAAACTGGATGAGGCGGCGACTATCGGATCGGCTATCTCCTCAATTATTGAACATAACTTACCTATCGCTTTCATTGCCGACGGACAACAAGTCCCTGAAGATATGCATAGTCCTTGTTCCAGAACCTTAATCGCGCAATGTGTGGCGGAGTTGGAACAGGAAACAGATTATGATGTGAATAATGAAGTTTGGGCGGCGCAAGGCTATGCATAATCAACTTGATCAGGCAGCTGGGATAAGGAATATGAACAAAGTCAAACCTGTTCGGGTTATTGCTGTCACCAGTGGAAAAGGTGGAGTCGGTAAAACCAATTTGTCGGTTAATATAGGGATAGCATTATCACAGATGGGGCAGCGAGTAGTATTGATGGATGCGGACATGGGGTTGGCAAACGTTGATATTTTGTTGGGCGTATATCCCAAGTTTAATCTATCTCATGTTTTGTCGGGAGAAAAAACCTTAGATGAAATTATGATTGATGGTCCCTCAGGTTTAAGAGTTATTCCAGGTGCATCGGGTATTCAAAAGATGTCCGAGCTTAGCACTATTGAGCAGGCCTCAGTAATTCATGCCTTTAGTGAGATTGATCAGAATATTGACGTATTGATTGTCGATACAGCTGCCGGTATTTCTGCAAGTGTGGTCAATTTTGCTCGCGCCTGCCAGGAAATTATTGTTGTCGTCTGTGATGAGCCAACATCATTAACCGATGCATACGCCTTTATTAAGTTACTTAACAGAGACTATGGCTTATCAAGCTTTCATGTCGTAACCAATATGGTTCAAACCGTTCAGCAAGGTCATGCTTTGTTTGAAAAATTAAGTAAAGTGACCGATCGTTATCTTGATGTTACCTTAAAGTTTGCCGGTGCAGTGCCTTATGACGAATATTTGCGTAAATCAGTTCAAAAGCAAACGCCTGTCGTTGTTGGTTTTCCGCGAAGTAAGGCGGCGCTTGCTTTAAAAACCGTAGCGGCAAGAATTGATAGCTGGCCAATTAAATCTCAGGCTGGCGGTTATATTGAGTTTTTTATTGAAAGAATGATTCAGTACGGTTCCCAAAAGGATGTCGCATGAACGGCGTGGCAATGTATGCTTCGGTTCAGACTGGAGGCACAGATCAACGTGTCATGCAGCATGCACCTTTAGTTAAGCGCATTGCCTACCATTTAATGAGCAGGCTACCGGATTCTGTTCAGGTCGATGATTTGATTCAGGCTGGTATGCTCGGTTTATTGGAAGCCATAAAGAATTATGATGCCTCTCAGGGAGCCAGTTTTGATACCTACGCCGGAATTCGTATTCGGGGTTCAATGTTGGATGAAGTCAGGCGCAGTGATTGGACGCCGCGCTCGGTCCATAAAAAATCACGTATGGTTTCCGAGGCGATTCGTACGATCGAAAACAAAAGCGGTCGCGAAGCCAGAGACATAGATGTGGCAGCCTATTTAGGAATACCGATTGATGAATACAATCATATTCTTCAGGATTCAAGTAGCTGCCATGTTTTCAGTGTCGAAGAATTGTCACAAACCGGTGATAGTTACCTTGAGCAAGCATTGAACGAGGAAGAAGACCTGACTGACGGCTTAAGCCGGGAAGGTTTTGAACAAGCCTTGGCAAATGCAATTATGGCCTTGCCTGAGCGAGAACGGTTGGTTATTTCGCTTTATTATGATGAAGAGCTGAATTTACGAGAAATTGGCGAAGTATTAAACGTCAGCGAATCCAGAGTCAGCCAAATCAGTACTCAGGCGATATTAAGATTACGTTCAAGACTGTCTGAATGGACAAGTAATTAACGGTTGTTTGATCTTTAATAAATATTAATTATAAAAAATCTTTTAGTGATTTCACTATTGGAAATCATTTTGCTGGTCAATTCAATAAGTTAAAAATGGATATTCTAAGCATCATTGGTATTTTAGTCGGCATCTCCGCAATTCTGACAGGAATTGTGCTGGATGGTGGTCATATTAGCTCTTTGGTAAACTTGCCTGCACTGATTATTGTGTTTGGAGGAACTATCGGAGCAACTTTATTACAATTCCCAAAGGTGATATTTGTCCGGAGCATGAAAATGCTTTTATGGGTGGTAAGGCCCAAAGAAATAAATCTTTCGGGGCAAATTGATAAGGTTGTTTATTGGAGTCTTTTGGCAAGAAAAGAAGGTTTGTTAGGTCTTGAAAATGCCTTGCCCAAGGAAAAAGATCCGTTTATAAAAAAAGGCCTGCAGCTGTTGGTCGATGGAAATGATCCTGATGCCATTCGTGAAATATTGGAACTTGACATGTATTCTAAGGAAAATATGGGGTTTCAGGCAGCAGGGCTCTACGAGGCAATGGGTGGTTATGCACCGACCGTAGGCATTCTCGGCGCAGTGATGGGCTTGATTCATGTTATGCAGAATCTGACTAATCCAGAGCTATTAGGCCAGGGCATTGCTACGGCTTTTGTAGCGACAATTTATGGTGTAGGTTCTGCTAATCTGATTTTTTTACCGGTTGCCAATAAATTAAAGAGTCATGTTATGGCACTAACCCAAGCACGTGAAATGCTGGTTGAGGGTATTATTGCGATTGCCGATGGCGAAAATCCCAGGAATATTAAGTTGAGATTAAGCGGTTATTTGCATGACAGTTGATAAAGTCTAAGTTATGGCAAGACGAAAAAAAGGCGTTTTAAGGATGGCTGGTAGGCCGCCGAATACCAGTCATGAGCGTTGGATGGTCTCTTACGCTGATTTTATAACTTTGTTATTTGCATTTTTCGTAGTGATGTATTCAATTTCTTCAGTTAATGAAGGTAAATACAAAACACTTTCTGATTCAATAGGCGAAGCATTTTCAAATAAAGCACAACAGGGTAATGAGTCGGATACACTTCAAGAAGGTAATTTACCTACGACTATCCAACCAATAGCATTGGAAAATCTCGCAACCGAAGATCTTGAAAAAAGACGTGAATTAAGTGATGAGATTTTGAAAGAAAGAAAGCAGTTAATTGAGGTGTCTGAGCAGTTTGAACAGGTATTATCTCCTTTTATTGATGAAAAATTGGTTTCGGTTAAGAAAAATGATTATTGGATAGAGCTGGAAATGAATAGCGAAATGTTATTCTTGAGTGGTGAGGCAGAATTATCTAAAAAAGCCATACCCGTGTTAAAGAAAATTGCAGAAGTTATTAAGCCATTGCCGAATATGATTAATATCGAAGGCCATACCGATGACATTCCCATCGAAAATTTAAAATTCAGATCGAATTGGGATTTGTCTTCAGCAAGGGCTACCAGCGTTGTTCATGAGTTCGTAAAAGAGGGGATTAACCCGCCTCGGTTGGCGGCAATTGGTTATGGAGAGTTTCACCCGATTGGTGATAACAAAATAGCTGAAGAGCGCTTTAAGAACAGGCGAGTTGTTCTGGTTTTAATGTCACAAGCTTTTGCGCGATACGGTGCCAATGATGAAGAGCGGGCTAAATTATTAAATTTGGCTCCGACAGTGCCTTCTCTTGATCGGCATTGATGTCGTCAATTAACGGGTTGGCATAGGCTATGCTTACCTAAATCTCAAAAGTTATACTTAGGGTAGAGCCGAATGATAGAAATTGAACCTATAAAAAATTCTTTTCCAGTCGTAAAACCAAAAAAAATTAAAACGGAAGACAATCGACAGGAAAAACAGTCGCCTGGAAAAAGACAACAAGATCAACAGACGAAAGCTGAACCCTTAAACCATATTGATGAAATTGTTTGATGAATAATCCTTTGATGGTTGCTCTTGTCATTGAGAGTGCAGTAATTGTTTTTATGCTTGTACTGCTATTTTGGTTGGTGCGCTCGCAGTTGAAATTAAAACATGATTACCGGAATCTGAATGATATTGTTCAGGGACATGGCAATGATATTGCCGGTTTGTGTTCTGCTGCCTTGACGGTTGATACTCGAATAGCTTCAGTTGACAGGCAATTGGCCGTCACTGAAGATTATGTTAATGAGCTGGCAGTAAAGTTGGTCGAGGCAGAGCAAAACGAACAGTCGTCGCATCCTTATAGTGGAGATATTCGCAAAGTAAGAAGTGGCGCCAGCGTAAATGAGTTAATGCAAAACTCGGGTTTGAGTCATGACGAGGCGGCTTTATTGATTCGATTGCACGGCTATAAAGAACAGTCCTGAAAAGAGCAATAAAAAAAGCCCGGCTAACAATTAGCCGGGCTTTTTTTTGTAGTATTTGAAAAGTTATTTAGTCATCTCCGCTGAATACACCGAGTAATTGTAACAAGCTTAAGAATAAGTTGTAGATCGTGACATATAAGGAAACAGTTGCCAAAATATAGTTAGTTTCACCGCCATGAATGATTTGACTGGTTTGGAATAAAATCATTCCTGACATCAATAAAATAAACATGGCTGAAACAGCTAAAGATAAAGCAGGGATTGTGAATATCATTGCGCCAAGACCCGCCAGAAACGCAACAAGTACGCCAACCATTAAAAAGCCGCCCATAAAGCTGAAATCTTTTTTGGTTGTTAATGCATAGCCTGAAAGTCCTAGGAAAATAACGCCTGTGCCGCCCAATGCCATCATGATTAATTCATGACCATTACTGAACGCTTTAATGTACATGGTTAAAATTGGTCCGAGAGTCAGTCCCATAAAACCGGTCAAGGCAAAAACAAAAACAATACCCATGGCGCTGTTGCTGAATTTCGTAGTTAAGAAAAGCAGACCGAAATAGCCGATTAAGGTAACGATTGGGTTAAAATGCGGGAGATTCAGCATCATGGCAGCGCCCGCTGTTATTGCACTGAAAATCAGGGTCATTGATAATAATAAATAAGTGTTTTTCAGTACTTTATTGGTTGCCAGAATATTGGCTTCCGAATTGGAAATGGCGGTATTTAAGCTCATTTTATTTTGAATCCTAAAAAAATGGTTAACAGAAGATTTAACGGTTTAATATTACAAGAGTTTGACTGACTTGGTAAGTCTATTTAGTTAAGTTTGAAGTTATAAAGAATTAATTTTTACAAAAGGAAAGTTTGCCAAAGTTAAAGTGATTGTCAATCGCGGATTAATTAGCAAATTACACGATGAGCCTTAAACATTAAAACATCATTTTCACACAATTAGATTATGACAGAAAATATTTTAAAAACACCTTATGAATTGATGGGTGGAGAAGCAGTATTGCATGAGCTGGTAGACCGGTTTTATTTTTTTATGGACACCTCGCCTGATACATGGACAATTCGAGCTATGCATGCAGAAGATTTATCGGTAGCCAATGCTAAATTATTCAAATTTTTGTCAGGTTGGTTGGGCGGGCCGGATTTATTTATTCAGGAATACGGTCATCCAAGGTTGCGTCAACGACATTTCCCGTTCGCGATAGATATAGAAGCAAAAGATGAGTGGATGTTATGTATGAATAAAGCTTTAAATGAAATAATCACTGATTTAGGTTTTCGTGAATACTTAAGTCAGGCTTTGCAACAACTGGCAACTCATATGATTAATCAGGATTCCTAAAGGTTGATGGTCGATTAAATTTATAAAACACATAAGCTTAATTAAATTCTGTATCCAAAAGTCAGCTGAAGAGAAATCTCATTTCTAATTTAACATTTTCCTACCAAATTCGCCGTAGCGCTAAAGCCAGGCAAACACGAATTGTCGTGACTCCCGGTAAAGTTGAAGTTGTTGCTCCGGTTAAGGTTTCCGAGCATAAAATCGAGCTTTTTGTTCGAGCCAAGCAGCAATGGGTTATTGATGCTTTAGCTAGAATTCATACTAAAAGTCAACAACATAAATCGTTGGCCCCGGCTGTTTATGAACACGGCGCTGAAATTCCTTATCAGGGAACAACTTATAAATTAGCTATTAAGCCAACAAAATTAAAAAGGATAAAAATTGAGTTTGTTCTCGAGTTTATTGTTCATGTTCCTGAAATATTAATTAATAAAGATCAAAGTGCAGTAATAAAAGACGCCTTAATTCGCTGGATGAAAAAAGAGTCAATGACTCAAGTAGAAAAGCTGGTAAACCAGCATGCGGAAAAAAAACAATTGTTTCCTCAGTCAATTAAAATTAAAACTCAAAGAAGCCGCTGGGGCAGTTGCGGCATTAATAATGACATTAATATCAATTGGCTTTTATTGATAGCGCCACTTGAAGTTCTTGAATATGTAGTAGTGCATGAGTTATGTCATATACAAATTAGAAATCATTCGGCTCAATTTTGGGCTTTGGTCGCTGAACATTTGCCAGATTATCAAAGGCGAAGGCAATGGCTGAAAAAGTATGGCAGCAGCTTGATGTTGGGTTTGTAATTTCAAAACCACTTGCAATTTTTTACAGTGGAGGTTGATTGGGGCCGGTTAATTTAACAGTTATCCTGTCACCTACAGTCAAGTGACCGGTTTGATCATGTAAAGCATTTTGACCAAAATAAACTTTATTTTGCCATTTTCGAGTGCGATTAAGCGTGGTGAGCGGTTCTTTGCCGGTTCTGGCGGTTTCGGGGTCGATAGTAGGAACGGAGCATCGTGAGCAAGGCTTGGGTAGTCTGAAATCTATAGTGCCAATGCTGATTATTCTCCAGCTATCTTCTGCATATTCAGGGCACCCAGAAATGACCAGATTCGGTCTGAAGCGGGTCATAGGTAAATTTAACTGCATTTGATTGTTTAATGTAGATAAGGAGTTTTCCGAAACAATCAGGAAAGGAAAACCGTCAGAAAAAGCAACTTTGTCGCCTGGTTTTGCATAATCGGGATCAACCGGACGTACCAAATCATCAGGCTGGTATACCAGTCGGCAATCTTGTTTTAAAAATTGGCTCAGCCATTGGTCTGCCTCTTTTGATACGCCAAGAGCATTGCATTGATCATGCCAGATGGTGCTTGAAATAACTTCTCCCTCAAAAGGATCAAGGTCTAAATATAGGTTTTCCATTTCGGGTGCTGAAAGGATAAGGTATTTATCGGTCAGAGCTGTATTAATTAAAGCCATGTCTGCCAAAACCCGTTGGCTAAGGAATTGCCGGTTGTGGTCTATAAGCATCCATTTTCTGTCATACTTCAGACCTTTTTCGGTCACTGGCCAACTGTTTAAGTTGATGCCCGCTAATGACTTTACTGGGTAGATGTTTATTTGGCTTAATATAAAATCTGTCATTCGTGCTGGACTAAAGGTTTAACCTAATAAGGATTTAACAGAATCAGAAAATATATTGCTGTGTGCGCCTTGAGCAAGAGACGGATTATTTTGAAAATCAGCGATAAGTTTATTTAGCAACTGTTGGGCTTGGGAACTATTCTCTATGGGGGCAGCAATGTCACTACTTTGTACAGGTGTTGATGATGAAAGTTTTATGCCGGAAGAGGATAGGTTTACCGGTTCATTAGCCACTGGTGTAGAGTTTTTCTGTTCATTATTTGATTGAGTTTCCAAAGCCGGCTCATTCTTATCTAGAGGTTTTGTTAACTGGGGTGCTGTTAAATTTGACAGTGAACTTTTAATGGCG
>SESD01000158.1_pt1 | contig 41256 bp, 45 predicted proteins | sample 3171411 | NCBI WGS metagenome assembly SESD01 (sample SAMN06051880, study PRJNA518727) | freshwater metagenome | biome: subpolar coniferous forest; feature: holomictic lake; material: water; isolation source: holomictic Lake 442, 16.5 m depth | place: Canada: near Kenora, Ontario | collected...
TGCGGCCGAGAGGCGACGGTGTACGTCGCCGACAGGACGACGCGCGTGCGCGTCGGAGGCTCATGCAAGCACCTTGCCGTGCGCGTGCCGCGGGTGAAGACGCCCATGTCGCGGTACACGCTGCTGCTGTGCGCGATGCCGCTGCACGCCAACGTCGTGCGCATCCATGAGGCCGACGCGGCGACGGGGCAGATGGTGCTGGAGTACGTCGGCGGGGGCACGCTGGCCGACGAGCTCGTCTGCTGTGTTATTTCTCCCATGCGAGCGGTGGCGGTCATCGCGCAGGTCCTGCGCGCGGTGGCGCACATGCACGCGCACGGCTTCGTGCACGGCGACGTGAGCCCGAGCAACGTGCTCGTCGACCACGCGCGCGGCGAGTGCAAGCTGACGGACTACTTCGCGGAGAAGCCGCGCTGCGGCGCCCCCGCGTACATGGCGCCCGAGGCGGCGCGCGGTGAGGGTGTGCAAGCGAGCGACGTGTGGTCCGTCGGCTGCCTCATGCTCGCGGTGACGGGCCGGCCGCCGTGGAGCGACGCGGAATCGATGCTCGAGGACGGGTCCTTCGTCGAGCTGCGCTCGCCTTGCGCGCTGCTGTACCACCTCGCATGCAGGACGATCGCCGTGCGCGGCCCGCCCGAGTTTTCTGCGTGCGCCGACCCGTGCGGGCGCCTCTTCTTCGACGTGCTAGCTTCTGTTTTCGAGCCGCCGGAGCGACGTGTGTGCGCGCGAAAGCTGCTCGCGCAGAACAAGTGGTGCTAGGACACAGTTTGTGTTGGTTGTTTTAATAAACAAGTTTACACATCGCTTCGTCTCTTAGACGCGGCGCGCGCCGTGCAGGGCGGCGATGACGAGCGGGCGGAACCTGGCGCCGACGTTGCGCGCGAGGTGGTTCTCGGTCAGCATCGCGAGGAGAGTAAGCACGTGCTCTTTTTTCACTGCGTCGCTATGGGCGCCTTTCAGGGGCCCGCACGTGCGCAGCAGCTTCTTGGCGATGAAACCGCACGGCTCGCCCTGCGCAAGCGCCTTCCTGCTGATGTTGTCCCAGCTGTTCTGCACCTTCTTTTTGGCGAGCGGATCGCCGCACGCGCGCTGCAGCAGGTCCTTCACAGAGTACCACTCGAGGCCCTCGTCGTCGGTGTGCTGGCGCACGTCGGCAGCACGGAGCTCGGCGAGCGCGACGTCGATGAGCGCACAGTTTGCCGCGCGCGCGGCGTCGTCTTTGCGCGCGGCGTCCGCGGCGTCCTGCGCGCGACCGTGGTTGTTCTTCTCCTCCAGCAGCGCAAGGCGGGTATACTCGTCGTGGTTTTCAGCCGCCGTCGTGATGCGGTAGGCCTTGGTGTGCGCGGGTGTACCATACTTCCTGGCATCCCTGACCATGTTGGCAGCTTCGCTCCAAAATGCCCGTGGCTCTTTTTTGTTTCCTGGAATTGCGTGGCCCTTCGTTCCCGCGCCGCAAATTATTTGTCTATTTCCCGCCGTCCGAACCTTTGCAGGCGGACGGGCAATGTCAGCACAGCCCCCCACGAGCGACGAGCCGGCCGCGAGCGCCGCGCTTCACAACAAATCTGTCCCAAGCTCGCGCGAGGCCGCAATCACAGCCCACGACTTGTCCCAGCGCACGAAGCACGATGCGAGGCTCGAACTGTTTTTGCTCCAGAACAAATTGCAGATCGAGAAGGAGGCCGCAAAAGAGCTCAAGCAACAGCAGGCGTTCGAGGACAAGCGCGAGTTTATGAAGCGCGAGGCCGAGGAGAAGGCCGTCGCGAAAGAAATCAAGAAGCGCCAGCGCGCCGAGGAGGAGGAACTCGTGAAGCAGAAGAAGAAGCGCGAGCGCGACGCCGAGAAGCGCGCGCGCGCCGAGCAGGAGGAACTCGAGAAGCAGGCGAAGAAGCGCGAGCGCGACGCCCTGCTTTGCGCGCGCGCCGAGCAGGAGGAACTCGCGAAGCAGGCGAAGAAGCGCGAGCGCGACGCCCTGCTTTGCAAGCGCGCCGAGCAGGAGGAACTCGCGAAGCAGGAGAAAAAGCGCGAGCGCGACGCCGAGAAGCGCAAGCGCGCCAAGCAGCAGGAACTCGCGAAGCAGAAGAAGGCGCGCGACAAGGCGGCCCTCAAGCTCCATCCCAAGCACCACCCCGGCATGCCGCCGGTGCCGTACGACAGCCCGCTCGTAAGGAGTCATTCCTGCACGCGGCCCAGGTACGAGGAGCTCTACCGCAAAGAGGACGGCAGCATCTGGGCCGACGGCTGGTGGTATGAGGAGAGAGCGAATGGAGACTGCTGGTGGTACAAAATCAATCCAGAAAAGCAACTGCCTTTTCACCCCAAGCACGCCGCCGGCTTCGCGCCTATTCGGCCGAACATCTTGAAAAACTACGGTAACGTCCACAAGTGCGACGCCGAGCTGCGCGATGAGCATTTCTACACGGCCAAGGACGGCATTACCTACGCCGACGGCTGGGTGCATGCTACTTATGGGTGGCCTCATAGCGGAGAGAAGGTCTGGACGAACGTGGAGGCCTGGCACAAGCGCGACGAGGAAGACCGGCGCGGGTACGAGCGCAACCAGGCACAGCCCACGCTCCACCCCAAGCACCACCCCGGCATGCCGCCGGTGCCGTATGAGATGCTCGAGCAGCTGACGCACTACGTTTGGCGGCACATTCCGCGCGCGTTGACGCCGCCGGTGCCGAACCACAACAAGCCGCGCTACAAGGACCTCTACTACGACAAGGACTGCAACCTCTTTGCCGACGGCTACCTCTTGAAGAAAGACACGTTTTGCCTCGGACGCTTGCACGCAGACGGGACGTACGGCTTTTTTTGGCCGGGCTTGATCTGGAGTCACCTTGGTACGACCTCGTATGGAGTGCCTGAGGTGTTGCACCCCAAGCACGCCGCCTACACGGACCCGGTGGATTCGTACTATCTCAAGTACGAGAACAACCTAAACAATCAGCCAGCAGAGTACTATGACGAATGGATTGACGGGAAGTTGGTCAAGGTGAAGGTGGACCAGCCCAAGTACGAGGACCTCTACGCGACCGGGTCCGAGTGGGGCCAAGTCGCCGCCGACGGCTGGCTGTTCTCACTCGAGCCCAAGCCGCACACGCTCGAGGCGAGGGCTGAAGTCAAAGCCATACACGCCCAAGGGGCTGAAGTCATACACGCCCAAGGCGCTTCTCTCAAACTCGCCCAAGGCCGGTGTGGCATACCCCCCACGGGCTCTTCGCATTTTTCGGTCTGGACGCGCATCCCGCCGGCTGTTGCGGAAAGCGACACGTAAGCTAGTGTTTCGCTAACTGTTTCGCTGAATAAACACGCACAGTGTGGAGTTGACAGCCGTTTATTAGTCTTAGCTCCGCTTCCGGAGGACACGCCCAGGCGCCGCTGCGGCGTGTGGCAGCTTGGCCTTGGGGCGAGGGTCCGTCTTTGGCTTCCCGCGGTGGGCCTTTTCCTTGGGCGCCGCGTTCGCTTTCTCCCACCTGTCCTTCATGAAGACGTTGAGGTTCCTCGTCTCGTTGAGCTCATGATCAGACAGGCCGACCTGCGTGTCCGCAACAGACTTGGTGTCTATAATCTGTGCACGCCTAGCGACCCGCTCCGCAGTCTTTGCGTCATACGTGCGAGTAAGATTGTCGAGCTTGCGCTGGCATTCATCGACGATTTCTTTCTTACTTTTCTCGTACGCGGCCAAACGTGCCGTGTCCGCTGCATCAAACTGTATAAGACGGTGCTTTTGGATCTCCACATTGAAGGCCGCGTGCGACGCCTTCGCTTCCGCCCAACACACAGCTTTCTCACACCCGCCGTACAAGTTTGTGGGCGTGGCAGCTGCGATCTCCGTGGAGGTGGTGGGCTTGAGAGGTGCAGAGCCGAAAAATTTCAACATCCTACTGCGATGCGCGCGCCGCGCCGCGCTTATATACCGCGACGCCCAGTTTCCAGCGCGCGCAGAAACGGCGGCGCGCAGTATAAAGGCGCGCGCGCCGCGGCGCATCGGTGTGCATCATGGATGCATCCTCGCGCGCTGGACAAGCTGCCGAAGCTCGCGCTTCCGGCGGCCCGATGCCCACAAGCCAGCCCCGCCGCCGCTTGAACTACGCAGGCAACCCGTCAGGGGAGCTCTGTCAACTATTCACACATGCCGTGACGGATATGTTCGCGTGGCCTTTGAGCGCGGCGCTGCACGCGACAGGGAACGCGCGGGCGGCCGCCAGCGTGGATGAGGTGGCGGAAGTCGCTGCGGAAGCCGTGACGCAGGTCGCCGCGACGCCCGAAGGGGCACGGGTGCTGGGCGCTCTCGTGGTGCTGACAGTTGGTATGCCCGTAGTTGCGACCGCCGCGGCAACGATTCTCACGCCCGTCACTGCCCCGAACTTCCGCAGCTACATAGGGGGCCTTGTTGTGTCCGCGGGCCTTTCGGCGGCAGCTCGCGTTGCGGCTACACGGTACCACCCGTACGCGTAACATGGCGCACGGTTGCATTTGTTACTCGTGTTTAATAAAAGCAGCAAACAGCCAAAACTTGAAGAGCGCACGGTACGACCGCGCGTCGCAGTCGGGCTCGGCGCCGAGGTTCGCGCGCACGTACGCGAGCATCTGCGTGTGCACGGGTTCGCCCGCGAGCACACTGCCGAGGCCGCACACGCGCACGTCCGTGCACTCGTGCGCGTACAGCGCCCAGTACCGGCGCAGCGCGTCGCAGACCACCGCGTAGCAGCGCTCGCTGGCCTCGTCGTCGATGCCGGCGGCCGATTCGATGCCCGCAAGCGCCGCGCGCATGTGGTCGTACATGCCGTTCAGCACGGCGCACTTGCGCAGCCGCGCGGTTTCGTGCTGTTCGGGCGACACGGCGCCCTGCGCGACGCGCTGCATGTCCGTCGCGAGCATCACCGCGTGCAGGTCGTGCGAGCTGCACACGCCGTCGGCGGCGTCCTCGCCACGGCAGGCCAGCACCGCGACGGGCGGCAGCGGCAGCGACACGAGGACGAGCGCGACACGCGCCTCGCGCTCGTGGCGGTCCATCCCGCAGTTTGAACTCGTTCGAGTTTTACTCCTTTTTATTTTTTCAATTCGCGTGTTTGCGTTTTTTGCGCACGAGTGTGGCCCTTCGCAAGGGGCAACTGCTCTTATTTAGCGGACTTGCGTGGTACGCGAGCGTTCAAAAAGCATGGCGCGTGTCGAGGACGACGCGCTGCTCGAGGCGATGGTGCGCGACGCCATCGCGACGTACGGCCAGCACACCGGGAGCGTCGGCGGGCTCGGCCTCGGCTTCGTCGACCGCGTGCTCGAGCTCGAGGCCCTCCCGCTCGACAGCTTTGCGCATTGCTTCACGGGCGCGCCGTTCATCCAGAAAAACAAGCTCCCGGCCGGGTGCCGGCTGCGCCACTTCGTGTACGTCGTGCCGATCGTCGACAGCGGCGACGCGCAGCAGCGCCTGCGCGTCGGCCGCAACGGCGAGGACCTCGACATCGCCCTCTTTTTCAGGCCCACGTCCAACTGCGAGCGCACGTACGTGGCGATGCCCGAGCAGGCGTTCCTCGCCGACGGCGGCGAAGTGCAGTACGCCTTCCGTGTGCGCAACTTCTTCGAGCACCGCGACGGCGCCGTCGAGCTGCGCGACGACCTCGCGTTCGGCATGGAGTTCACGAGCAGCACGCACGCGCGGAACCCCCGGCGCGGCGTGATGCTCGTGACGAACAAGCAGCTCTTCTCGTTCCAGCTCGGCGAGATGGGCGCGATGCAGGCCGGCTTCAAGATGCAGTACCACCTCTCGACGACCGCGCACGCGCCGGTTTGCGCCGAGGCGCAGGCCGTGCTGCACACGCAGGCCTTCGGCCGCGTCGTGCTACCCCCGTCGCAGGAGGAGTGTATGGCCAGGGCGCTCGCCGCGCACTTCAACGAGTGTCAGCGCTGGCGCTCGAAGGGCGCCGCCACGCGCAGCAGTGGCGGCCTCGCGCACGCCAAACTGCTCGCGGGTGACATGCGGCACTTCGACGTCAGCGTGAGCAGCGCGGTGCCGATCGCGCACCGCGCCAGCGCGCGGCTCTGCTTCGTCGTCGGGGACGTTGAGCGCACGCCCAGCGCCGAGGCGTACAGCGCGCAGGCCGTCGCGGTCGATGCGCAGCCCGCGCCGCTCGAGCGCACCGTCTCCGCTCCGCCCGCGAGCTCCGACGGCTTCGACGAGAGTCTGCGCTTCATCGCGGCGATGCGTGCGCGCGCCTCGGCGTCGGGCGTGGCAGCCGAGCAGCTCAAGCAGGCCGCGGCCGACCTCTTTCCGTGGCCGCTGCGAGGCGGGACCGCCGCGGTCGCCGTCGGCGTGCGCGCGCACGCCGACAAAGACGACGAGGAGGGCGAGGCCGTCGGCGAGCTCTCGCGCGCCGACGCGCAGCGCGTGTACCAGGTCGATGCTGGGCCTCTGCTGCGCGTTCGCGTGACGAACATGTCGCTCAACGACGCGATGGTGACGCTGCGCCCCGTGTACTTCGAGGCGTCCGCGGCGTCGGACGAGAACGAGAACGACGTCGTCGAGCTGAAGCCTTGCGAGACTTGGGAGCTGCCATACCCCCTGCAAATGGAGGAGGGCGAGAATGCCAACGGCTGGCTGTTGCAGGACGGCGCCGGCCACACGGTGCTCACGCTCGTCTTCGTGCTCAGCGCGGCGAGCCTCGCAGAGTTCCAGGACGCGCGCGCGCGCGCGGCGCGTCTTCAAGACGCGGAGACCGAGGCGGACATCGCGATGTTCTTCGACACGCTGTCCGCGGACTACCCCGAGCCGGCGATGGCGACCGGCGCGCACGACGTCCTCATGCAAGGCGTGCCCGCCGCCGACACGCCGCCCGCGACGGGCATGGACGCGCTCACGCTCGACTGCTGCATCTGCCTCGACGCCAAGCCCGTCAAGCAGATGGCTGTGTTCGTGCCGTGCGGACACATCAAGTGCTGTTCGGTGTGCTTCGCGATGCAGGCGCGCGCGGACGCGGCCGCGCGCCGTCCGAGCAAGTGCCCGACGTGCCGCGCACACGTGAACAACGCGATGAAGGTTTTTTTCTGAGTTTTCCAAAATAAACAAAATTTGAATTCAAGTCGATTCGGTGTTGAATGGACGGGTACGAGCCGCGCGCGTTTGTGTGTCCGTGCGCGTGCGGCGAGGCGCTCGGCGACACGTACGCGAGCGTGCTCGCGCTCGGCGTCGGCGGCGTCGAAACGACACTGCATGAGCTCAACACGAGCAGCACCGGCGCCGTCGCCAACACGTCGTCGTACTGCGCGCTCTGCCGGCGCATCACGTCGTCGCTGAATTCTGCGCGGTCGATCCAGGACAACACGGTGCACGCGCGGCGGGAGCGCGCGTACTTTGTCGCCTGCACGGCCTTCATCGGCGCGTGGCCCAAGCAGACCCGCGGCGCGCGCCAGCGCGGCCGCAAGCCCAAGCCCGGCGAGGACGCACCGCGCAAGCGAGTAGGGTTCAGGTTTTCTGTCTGATAAAGACTAAGCCACCACAAGTCGCAGCACTGCCCGGTCCACGACACCGCGGCGCTGGCAGAGCGCGGCGAGGGGGTAGACCGCGAGGACGGCCATGCGAATCTGCGCGTCGTCGACGAAGAGCGTGAGCGTGTCTCGCGGGCGCACGAGCAGCGGCGCGCCAGGAGAAACCGCGACGACGCTGAGCCTGTCCTGCTTCATCTGCTCGACCGTCGCCTGTGTCGCGACCACGCGCACGACGAGCGTGTCGTTGCGCGCGCTCGTCGCGTCGAGCTTCACCGTCTTCACGCCGCGGCGGAAGCCGTGAATGTGCAGCAGCGAGGGCATGCGCGCAAAGGCGGGCGCGTATAAACGCACGGCTCGCGACACGCAAAAACAAAGTAGCCAAGCGCTCTTTGTTTGTACGCGCACGTGGCATGGCGACGGAGGACCGCATCTGGCGCCTGGTCCGACAGCCCTTCGTCTTCCCGACGGCGCCGCGCCTGCCGCACCGGTGCCAGTGGGAGGTCTTCGCGGCGGGACGCGCGGGGTGCACGCTGTGCGGCTGCGTACACGTGTGCGACTCGCTGACGTGCTCGCACAAGATCATAACCGAGGACAGCATCATATGCTCGATTACGGGCTTTTACTTAAGCAAACTTTACGGGTCGGAGACGTGGAGCGACCGCAGCGTGTGCGCGTCGCTCGAGAAGCGTAGCACGTCGGAGCTCGCGTACGACGTCGAGACGCACCTGCACGACCTATTACTCTCGCAGAACGCGCGGCGGTGCACGGCGTTCGAGCAGCGCAACTACGCGCACCGTCTGACCAGCGCGCTCGAGCACGCGCCCGAGGACTGCGGCGCGCGCTTCGACTGCGTCGCCGATGTGTTCTCGCGCCTCCTGCGCGCCGTCCCGTGGCGCATCCCCGTCGAGTTCTGCGAGGACGACCGAGTGCGGCTGATGGCGGCGTGCGTGGCCGCGATCCACGAAAGCGCGGCGATGCTCTTCAAGAACAAGTACTTCAAGATCTGCCGCGCGAACCAGAAGGCGGTCGTCTTCGGCCTCGTGTACCTGCTTCGCACGGGCGTCACGCACAACGCCAAGGTGGTCCTGCCGCGGATCGAGGAGCTGAGCGCGTTGCTGCCACTCGAGGCGCACCTCAAGGCGTTCTTCGGGGTGACGCCGTCGAGCATCACCGAGACCGAGAACCGCCTCAAGTACATGGTGCGCCAGAACGCGTCCGGTTGACGCCGCGCTCACTCGTGCGCGATCAGCACGGTGACGCCGCCGACGGTGACCAGGCCGCTCGGCGGCGGCCGCGCGATGAAGGCAACGCGGAGCGGGGGGTGCCACTGCTGCGACGACTCCGCGTGCGTGGGCGGCACGGGTGACTCCGGCGCGGACGTCAGGTCGTACACGAGCGGCGGCGTGCGCTCGGGCGGCGGAGGTGGTATGTCGGAGTCTGTGTAGCCGCTTGCCTGCATTCGGCGGTACGCGCTCGCGAGGTTCTCGCGCGCGGCGGCCTCGGCGAAGTCGCGGACGAGGTCGACAGTCGAAACGCTGTCGTCGGCGATCGCGGACTCCGCGTCGTGCGCGGCGCGGCGCTGGGCGATCTGGCGCTCGAGGTGCGCGACGTACGCCTGGAGGTCACTGATGCGGCTGTGGAGCTGCAGCATGTTGCGCGGGGTGACCGCGAGGCCGGTGGCCGCGAGCACGCGCGCCGTCTCCTGCGCCTTCGTCTCGCGCATGTGCTCCTTGTAGAAGTCGCGGCGCACGCGCGCGGCGGTCTTCGCCTTGAAGCTGCCGTACCACTGGCGGCCCATGTGGTGGATGCGGCTGATGCACGTGACCATGTCCGCCTGCATGTACGCGTCGAACTGGATGCAGCAGAGCCCCATGTTGAAGAGGCCGAGCCACTCCTCGACGGCGGCCGCGGAGACCTGTTTCTTCGTGATCACGACGGCCTCGAACTCCTGCGTCTCGACGGGCTTGATGAACGACGAGTACAGCAGCAGCGGCTCGAGCGCCCACTGCACGACGCGCAGGAGCGCGTCGCGCTTTTCGACCGAGCCGAAGCCGACGAGGCACAGGCTCAGGTACTCCGCCGTCGTGCGGCGCCCGGAGCTGGGGGCCGCGCGCAGGGCGTCCATGTCCTCGGAGATTCTGTTCATGTTGTCGCACGGCGGGACCTGCGGCTTCGGCGGACTCGCACCGGCGGAGGGGAGCATGGCGTCTGCGCGGCCGTTTGGCGGCAAGCACATGCGTGCGCTGCTCTTTTTTGACGTGTTTGAACGGGCGCGAATTTCGTTTGCGATAATTGCCGCCTAGAATAAACAAAATTCGTTTGCGATGATTGTCTTTTAGAATAAGCTTCGAGTAAACAGGCCTACTTGGCCTTGGCCGCAAAGGAGACGAGCCGGCTCGCGTCGGGCTTGCTCTTTGTGAGGGTCACCGCGAGCATCTCGCGCACCTCGAGTGGGCCGAGGATCCCGCACTCGCAGAGCACCTTGACGTCGGCGACGCTGCTGACCTCGAGCTTGTTGACGAGGCGCAGGGTGCACACGACCGCGGCGGTCGACTTGAACGCGGCCGCGTACACGTGCGGCAGGAACGCCTCGAGCACGCGCGCGACGTGCAGCACGCTGTTGTGCTGCTCGAGCTGGCTGCCGCCCGCCGCGCTGTCGCGCCCGGCCGACGCGCGCTCCGCGTCCTGGCGCACGTTGAAGTGCGTGTGCACGCTCGCGCGGTAGTGCATCTGCAGCTGCGTGAAGACGTCGCTCTGCGCGCTCGGCTTCGAGACCTGCGTGACCTGGCTGTTCGGCGGCATCAGGCTGACGCCGAGGTTGTCGTGCGCGGCCTCGATCTTCGAGAGCCAGAGCATCTGCGCCTCGTTCACGTTGTTGAGCACCGCGCCGGTGTCGAGCGCCGTGAGCACCTGGCGCTGCTGGTACGCGTTGCCTGTCTGGCCGCCGATGTTGTAGCGGCGCGTCGCGTCGAGGAGCTCGATGCCGTCGGACGTCTGCTCCTTGGTGTCGACGGACTCGCTGACGAGCACGAGCGAGCGCAGGCTCGAGCGGACGCACGCGGCGACCTCGGCGCGCGCGAGGTCCGCCTGGCGGTGGAACTCGTGCAGCGTGTCGAGGGGGCTCGACATCTCGCGGTACAGCGGCTGCTGCGCGTAGAAGACGCGCACGCCGAGGCGCTCGAGGTCCATGTCGATCCCGCGCAGCACGTACTTGATCGGCCACGCGCCCTCGCGCAGCTCCCAGTCCTGCTTGAACTGCGCCTGCCACGTGAAGGCGCCGAGCGGGAGCGTGCGCGGCACGGCCTCGCCGCGCACGCGCTCGATGTACCACGGCACGAACTGCAGCGTGTACAGGCACTCGATGCACTCGCGCGCGAACGTCTTGAACGGGAGCTGCAGGTGTGCGTGGAACTTGGCGGCCGCGGCCTGTCCGCCCTCGGTGAAGACGACGTCGTTCGTGAGGCAGTCGTTCTGGATCGCCTCGAGGCAGTGCCGCACAGTCGGCTCGCGCGCAAAGTGCGCGAGCTCCGCGACGTACTCGCGGCCGCGCGCGGCCTCGCGCGCGCGCTTCATGCGCCTGCGCGCGCGCGCGTAAATACGCACAGCGCGGGTTTCGCAAACCGCGCCTACACGCGCGGGCGCACGGAGCGCGGGGCCGCCGGCGCGGCGTCGGCGGCGTGGGCCGCGCCGTGCTCGGACATGTACGCGAAGAGGTCGAAGACGCTCTCCGCGCAGTACACCGCGCCGTCGTCGAGTAGCAGCAGGATGTGCTCGTGCCACACGAGCCAAGCCCAGCGGTGCTTGCGCGCCTGCCCGCGCGTGTGCTCGAACAGCACGGGCACGTCCGGCGCGACCTGCATGAGCAGCGGCAGGAGGTGCACGCCCGAGCCCTTGCCCGCGAGCAGCTCGGCGACCGGCTTCTGCATCTGCCGGGTGTACGTCGGGTACAGGAAGTACGCGACCTGCGAGACATCGTGGAAGAGGCCGTGGAACTGGTGCTTGTACGCGAGGATGCTGCCGGGCAGGCAGTCGCGCGCCGTCGCGAGCTGGTAGAAGTCGTCGAGCGACGCCTCGTGGTGGAACTGCGTGAGCTCGGGGCGCGCCCCGCCGGCGCCGACGGGCGTCGCGTGCATGAGCGTGAGCACGAGGCGCGTGAAGCTGTGCAGCACGTCCATGATCTCGACGCACGCGCTCGGCTTCACGATGTAGTAGCCGTCGGCCTCGTGCTCGTAGTGCTCCGAGCAGCGCACCTGCTCCTCGACGGAGAGCGTCTCCCACAGGAACATGGTGCCGAGCAGCTCGCCGACTCGCGTCATCAGCGCAAGCACGTAGTTGCTCACGTCGACGCGGCAGTCGTAGCCTGCGCCGCGGTCGTACGTCAGGAGCTTCGTGTACGACGTCTGCAGCGCGCGCACGAGCTGCCGCAGCTCGAGCCACGAGCACGCGCGGAGGTCGATCCCGTTCGTGAGCAGCGCGTGGAACCCGCCGAGCTGCTCGCGCGCGTCGTACGTGCGCGTGCCGAGCGGGTCGTGCGTGCACAGCACGTAGCAGAGGCCCAGGCCGAAGAGGTGCATGTCGCTGTAGCGGCTCGTCTCGCACACGACGCCGTCGCTCTCGCTGCAGTTCAGCCAGCCGAGGATCAGCCGCGTCGTGCTCTCGCGCGCGTCGAGCGCGTCGAGGCACGCCGCGTGGAGCTCGCGCATCGGCAGCATGTGCTGCCCGCGCCGCGCGCCGCCGGCATAGGCGGCTCAGTTTTTTTTACGCGTTTATTGCAAACAGTGTACGCGTTTATAGTAACTACACGGGCGAGCCGAGCGGCGCGGCGCCGTCGTCGGCGTCGTCCTCCTCGCCCGAGCCGAGCGGCGCGGCGCCGTCGTCGGCGTCGTCCTCCTCGCCCGAGCCGGGGTCCGAGTACATGTCCGACGAGCTCTGCTCCGAGCTGCCCTCGGCGCTGCTGCTGTCCGCGTCGCTCTCCGCGTCGCTCTCGCTCTCCGCGTCGTCCTCCGAGTCCGCCTTCGTCGGCGTCGTCAGCATGCTGTGCGCGAGCGCCGTGCGGCGGCGCTTCGCGCTCGTGAACTCGTCCTCCATCCTCGCGGCCGCTGCCTTGAAGGCCTCGCTCGACTCGGTGCACGACTCCCACTCGAGCACCTCGCGGATCTTTGCGATCGCCTCGACTGCGCTCTTCCGCTGCGGCCTCGCAGACATGCGTCCGCGCGCCTGCGCGACCGCACGTATGGCATAAATGCGAAAAAAAGCGCGGGCGTATTAAAGCGCCGTTCGCTGCGGACATGGACGTCGACGACGCGCCGCGCACGCCGTGCTTGCTCTGCAAGTACGCTGGGGGCTGCAACACGCAGATCAACGAGGTGCTCAAGTACGTGCACGAGAACATCAGCAAGCTCAGCGTCGCAGAGATCGCGCAGCAGGTGCACGAGGTCCTCCCGCAGTACCTCGACGCGCACGAGCACTGCTCGCTCGCCTCGATCGTCGAGCACATCCAGGAGCACTCGCAGGAGCACAGGGTCGTCATATGCACGCTGCTGCGCGACGTGCGCGCGCTGAGCCAGGACCTGCTCCTCGCGAGCCGCGTGCGGCGCGATGACGACACGCACGACGTCGACCTACGCACGGCGGCGATGTTCTTCAAGTCCGTCGAGCTCGCGGCGATGCTGTCGACGAAAATACACGACAAGTAATCCCAACCCGAGTTAAAAAAAGCATGTTTTCGGTGCAAACTATCCAAGAGCCGCGCGCGGCACGCAAACGCGAAAATGCCCGAAGAGACCGTCGCCGCACAGACAGAGCCTGCCATCCTGCAGAACGCCCGCGTCAAGGGCGCCGCGAGGGCCAAGGGCGTCGCGAAGCAGCGCAAGGCGCGGCCGCTCAAGAACCTCGAGCACGCGGTGCTGCAGGCGCGCATGCAGGAGCTGCGGAAGCGCGTGCGCACCGCGGAGTGCAAAATGACGCTGCTCAAGGAGAAGCTCGTCGTGCACGAGGACGAGGATTCCCTGCGATCCGACAAGCCCGCCGACGCCGCGGAAACGACCGCTGAGTGAAGTTTATTAGCTAGCTAGCAATCACGCGTCCTCGATGCCGCACACGCTGAGCGCGACGTGCATTCGCGCGTCCGCGGACAGGCCCGCTGTTTTTGCAAATAAATACTCGTACAACTCGATGAAGTAGTGGTACCACTGTCCCGGGAAGAGCGTGAAGAGCACGTGCAGCTCCGCGTGCTTGAGCGTCTCGCGCGAGACGGCGGCGACCTCGCGCGTGAGGTCGACGCACTCGAAGAGGCGCAGCGCGCACGCGAGGTAGCGGAAGTGCCCGCTGACCGTGTCCTGCTGCAGCGTCCACTCGAGCGCGCGCTGCGTCTGCTCGCGCGACTGAAACACCTTGACGCACGCGTTCTCGAAGCGGCGCAGCCCGAACCCCCCGCCGAGCTCGTGCATCTTCGCGCTCACCATGAGACACGCGACGCACGCGCCCATGTCCCAGCGGCGGCCCGCCGCGCCGACCGCCAGCGTCCACAGCAGCATCGCGTGCTGCGCGCACGGCTCGGTGAGCGAGAGCCCGCAGCCGAGCACGCGCAGCAGACGCACGCCGAACTTGTGGCGCCGGTCCTGCTCCCCGGCGAACACGACGTCATGTCCAGCGAACACGACGGCCCGGATGACCACGACGAGCTCGGCCGAGCTGCTGGTCTCCTCCATCAGCCGCCGGTGGAAGGACAAAGTCGGCACAGATTCAGAGAAAGGCGGTGTTGTAAAAAACGAAGAGGCGCCGCGGGTGGTAGAAACGAAGCGGCGCTGCGCAAAAAGCCTAAAAAATGCAACCTACGCAAATAAGAGCAAACAACGCGCGCCCGGAAATGCTCGCGCCCGAAGTGCTCGCGCCGGCAATGCTCGCGCCGGCAACGCTCGAGTACCTCGCCCCGCGCACGCCCGCGCCGCTGCGCTGCGGCACGAACATCGCCCAGAACCAGCCCGACATCGAGGCCGTCGCGGTCGCGCTGACCAGGATCCCCGCGAGCCGCGCCGAGTTCGACGCCGCGCGCGGCACGCGCGAGTTCGTCATCGCCAAGTTCCTGCTCGTCGGGCTCTCGCAGCCCGGGTTCGGCAAGGTGCCGTACAACTCGTCCAAGCGCAGCGGGCAGAAGGAGGAGGCCGGCAAGGCGCTCTACGAGGCCGGCGACGACGGGCGCCTGAGGATGTACAGCTTCGACAAGGGCAAGACGAACAAGGACAAGGGCGCGCGCGTCGACGCCGACGAGAGCGGCGGCGTCCTCGAGCCAGGGCTCGCGCTCAGCTTCTTCCTGCGCGAGGACTTCTGGGACCCGCCCAAGATCATCGCCGCCGCCAACGGCGACGAGGCCGTGGGCGTCGGCACGCTCGTCGCGCTGCAGATCGCGAGCGGCAACGTCGAGGCCGCCGCCAAGGGCTACCTGCTCAAGCTCAAGAAAATGAAGGTGCTGTCCGCGTCGCTCGACCTCGCCGCGGTGCTGCCGCGGCTGCCCGCCAGCGAGGACGACTACGACCGCCGCGCGGCGCAGTACCGCAACGACTACCCCGCGATGAAGGGCGGCCTCGACTCGTCGAGCGACATGCGCTGCTTCGCGGCGCAGGGCCTCGGCCCCGACGCGTGCGCGTTTGCGCACGAGGGCGGCGTCCTCATCAGCAACGCGCGCACACACAACAGCGAGGGCTTCCGCGACGACATCTTCGTTCCGGCGGACGTCCTGCTGCGCTGCTTCCAGGTCGACGACCCCGCGCGCGCGCTGCTCTTCATGAACGTCGCGCTCGCGGTCGACGCAGTCGGCGCAATCATCAAGACGTACGCGGGCAACGTCCTGCTCTCCGCCGAGGACGTGCACCCGCTCGTCGCGCTCGCGCTCGTCCTCGACGTGAACGCGCTCCTCTGCCTCGACGCGCTCGACGCCGCCGAGGTGCGCGCGTTCCTGCGCGCCCCGGGCGCGTCCGACGCCCCGCTCGTCGCCGGCGACCTCGTCGTGCACCGCAAGGCCGCCAGCGTGCACTGGCACAGCACCAAGCAGGTGTACGCGACGGACGCCGCGAGCGCGCAGCTCGCGTTCTCGCTGTGCGCGGCCAACCGCGCCGGCCCCGACGGCGCGCCCTGCGCCCTCGGCCAGCTCAGCGCCGGCTGCTGCGGCGCGTACAAGCGGCTGCGGGTCTCCCTCGTGCGCGACTCCGAGACGTGCAGAGTGCTCGACCTCGAAATGCGCATGGCGGACGCGACGTCGACGCGGCAGAAGCGCAAGCGCCCCGAGCTCGTGCTCGACGCGCCCGACGAGTAGCTCAAGTGGCCACCGGAGGTCTGACGACGGGATACGTCTTGAACGAGACCAGCACGAACACGATGATGTACATGAGGTATACCGTGCGCCGCCACGTCGCTGCTCCGCTGTACACCACGTGCTCGTTTGTCCTTTTCAGGTAGAAACTGTGCACGGCCTCGTACGACATGTCCCCGAAGAAGCTCGGCGTCAGCGAGACGAGCGAGGCCACGAAGCGCATGTACCCGTTCCAGCTCGCGGTCGTTCCGCCCGCCCCGACGCTCGTGTCGAGGCGCTCGAAAAAGACGAAGCTGCTACCGGTTATGATGACGAATATGAATAAACGAGTGTAGAGAAAGAACGAGAGAATCGTGTCGCTGACCGAGTACGTTGTGTGTTGTGTGTCCGTCAACTGCAAAAACGCAGCATTATCCTTCATGCAATGCTTGATGAACACTTCCTTGATAAGCATGATGTTGTGCTGCACGCTTTGCATGAACCCGATGAACATGACCACCAGCACGTCAAAGAGCACCGTCGTGTCGTCGTGCACGCCACTCTGCGCGCTGAAGCTTGCCGCGAGCAGCATGAACGCGAGCATGTTGTGCAGGTCTTCCCATGTCGAGATTGCAAACTCCGAGTGCACGAAAGGGTTTTGACCTTCCATTTTCACGGCTTCCATGATAGCAATTACGAGACACATGCCGAGGTCCAGGATGATCACAGCGAACAGAAAGGCCGACAGGAAGTCCTGCGTCACGCACGGGTTCTCAAGGTCGCACTTTTGCTCTTTTTCCTTGATCCTGTCGATCAGATCGGTCTGCCGCCAGACGGTCAAACCGAAGCACGTACTCGCCAGCACGGCCAGCAAAAACAGCCGGAGGAGCGGTTGTTTCATGAAGTGTGCAAATCTGCCTGCGTATGTTGCTGCTAGTGTATTCCTGTGGTCGGCAAGACCTGTGTTTTCACTGCCGCCGATTAAACGTTCAGTGTCACCGTCATTGATCAGTACGTCATTGTCTTCCTGTGGATGATCACTTTCGTACGTAACTCCATCTATGTTTCGATATTTTGGGCCAAATGTCGCGAAATTCCTCATGATGTTGCCGTTTGCGGAAAATTTTGATGCATACCCAAACGCTGCATTTCGGTGACCTGGAAAAAGAGGATCTGTATTACCCAAATCTAGTCCGCCGTTGGCAGCATGTGCTGCGTCCGGAACATACGCATCCTTCGCATTTCCTGACGCAAAATCCGCGTTTGTGTCACCCATACCTTTTCTGTACGCAGATTCATTTTCTTGGGTGATTGATAGTACCGCCGCGGGTTTAGGCGACGCGGCCTTTTCCTTGGCCGTTTCGGCGGCCATGTTGAGCAGGACCGCCATGTGGATCAAGAAAAACGCAATCACGATGTTGAGCGAACTCGTGTCCACCCCCGCGTACACTTGGCCGTACACCGGCACGACCTGGGCGTAGCATTTGTCCTCGAACTCCTTGCAGGTCTCGAGGCTGCTGCACGCTGCGTCTGCATGTTTGCTGATGCAGCGGCACATGCTGTCGGGGCCCCAGGGGTCGCCCGGCACGACCGCCCCAGCGACCGTCGTGCAGCGCCACCTCCGCAACAGGGCCACGCGTGTCGACGCCGCCGGCGACACGAGGTCGGCCGGGCGCAGCATTTTGAGGTTCGTCAGCGCCACGCTGCGCAAGTTGTCCGGTTGCAGCGAATTGGCGGCATAGGCTATCGTCATGCCGGCGCCGGCCACCCACAGCAGCAAATGCGGGATGTGCGATTTCGGATCCACCATGACCTCGATGTTGTTCTGGACAGCGTCAGACATCAACACAACGACGCGGTCTTTTATACGCGAGACACAGGTTTACACCGCGAGTTTATTCACATGTAATGACACACAACACTCGCGGCCTTAGGCATACGCGCACAGGCCGCGGGCGTCGACGGCGAACCCGAACTTCGCCTGCAGCGGGTCCGGCCAGCGCTCGAGCTCCGACCAGTACTGCAGCGTCCACAGCACGTTGCGGGCGTGCCGGCGCGCGTCCGCGGGCGGCCACATCGCGCCCCTCGTCTTCTGCGCGACGGCGGCGTTGCTCGCGATCGCGTCGGCGACGCCCGTGTACGCCGCGAGCGCGGCGTCGGCGGTGCGCGCGCCGCTGAGCTCGAGGAACGGCCGCGTGCGGACGTGCTTGCTGAAGGTGAACTGGTACGCGAGCGCGATCGCGGCGAGCACGCCGGCCTCGGACTCGAGGTCGACCTTGTGCAGCAGCGCGTGCGCGCTCCACAGCTTCGCCGGCCCGATCGCGGGCATCGACTGGCTGAAGTCGCAGCCGGTGAGCGCGACGAGCACGGCGAACGCGCGGCACGGCGCGGCGTGCTGCCGCAGCGCGCCCTGCACGTGCGTGCACAGCTCGCGCACGCACACGAACTCCATCCGGCGCTTCGTCGCGCCGAGCGCTGTGCGCTTCGTGCCCGCGCTGACGCGCGTCTCGATGCGCTCGAGGAAGACGTGCCGGTCCGCGTGCGCCTCGCAGTGCACGAGCGCGAGCGGGACGAAGTCGCCGTCGGTCGACTGCACGACGAGCGCGCCGAACGCGCTCCACGCGAGCGCCTTGATGTCGCACTCGCCGCGGCGCGCGTCCGCGGCGAGCACCTCTGCGGGCAGCGCGCGCCCGTCGAGCTCGAGCGCGCGCCCGAGCACGACCGGCGGGCCCATCCAGTCGACGATCACCGTCTTCTCGTGGTTCTTGTAGATGCGGCTGACGTTGCGCACGAGCATCTTGATGACACTGACCTTGAACGCGCGGCAGCGCATGCAGCTGGCCCAGTCCTCGGGCGGCTTCGGCGGCAGCGGGCTCACCTCGTCCCACGCGAACGCGACCTGCTTCGCGTTGCGCGCGCGCTGCGTCATGCCCTTGCAGAGCGGGACGTGCGTGTAGTCGTCGAAGCCGAGCACGACGACCGACGCGTTGTGCTCGAACGCGCGGTCGATCGTGTCCAGGAACTGCCGCTGCAGGAAGAGCTCCCACGTGTTGACCCACTCGCCCTTCATCAGCTTGATCTGCCCGTCGATGAACCACGTCGTCGGGCGCGCGGCGAGCGTCGGCCGGAACGCGCCGGGGCACTCGCGCTTGAGGTGCTGCACCCACCCCGAGTCGATCGTCATCTGCGCGCCGCCGGCCGCAGCCGCACACATGCGGCCCCAGAGTTTTTTTGGCTTCCGCTTGAGGTGCTGCACCCACCCCGTCATCTTTTTGGCTTCCGGCGCTACGCGACGCTGTAGTTGTAGCGGTACACGAGCTTGAGGATGTCCAGCAGCGCGAGCTTGCCCGGCGCGTGCGCGCCGCCCTTGGCGGCCACCGCGTCCTGCGTGCGCTGCACGGTGCTGAGCCCGAAGTCGTCGCGGTGCTCGTCGAGCAGCTCGTACACGTACGCGTGGTACCAGAAGACGCGCGAGATCGAGTGGAAGCATGTGTTCCACTCGTCCGTCGGCACGCCGCCAGGGCCCACGCACGCCGCGCGCGCCGCGGGCGGCTCCGCCGCGCACTCGAACCGCGCTCGGTGCCAGCGCGCGAGCACGACGTGCATCTTGACGTCGAGCAGGCTGCCCGCGTCTCTGCGGAACAGCGCGGCGTACTCCGCGGCGCGGAAAAGCGGCAGCAGCGCGGGGTACTGGCCGATCGACCGCTGGAAGGTCGTGAACGGCAGCAGCTGCACGCGCTCGCCGAGGATGCGCGCGATCGTCTGCTCGAGCCGCCGAAACTCCACGCCGCCCTCGCACAGCGGGAACGCGTCGCAGCACTCGTAGCACAGGTGCACGCAGCGCTCGCGCGCGTCCTTGCCCCACCCCGCGTCCTGCGGCCACGACGCGTCCTGCGCGGCCGCGCTCCGCGTCAGGACGACGCCGAAGAAGTAGTTGCGCGGCGTCTCCGGGTCGGCGTCGAACGCGACCCGGAACACGTGCTCGCCGTTCTCGGAGAGCAGCGCGCGCAGCGTCGCGCCGGGCTCGAGCGCGGCGTCGCCCTTGCGGTACGACTCGAAGCCCTGCGCAGGCATGTGCGCGCCGCCGCCTTGCCGCGGCTATTGGCTCGCCTGGACATTTCTTCGGCCAGGAGCGCGGTTCGGCAAACACAGTAACAAGCGCGCACGAGTATAAAAGCAGAGCGCCATGCGCGCATGGCGTCTGTCCTCGAGACCCGGATCAACAAGCAGACGCGCCGGCTGTGCGTCGAGATCAATGGCAGCATGCAGCAGTTTGCCAAGTCGGGCCACGACGCCGCGTCGTGGTGCCCGAACAACGCGAAGATCGGCGAGATCCTCGGCGTCGCGGACGTCTTCGACAACAACCCCGACGTCGGCACGACCGCGAGCTGCCTGCAGAACGCGATCCTGCACGAGGTCAAGCTCATCGAGATCAAAAATGAGTTCCCGATCAACCTCGGCGTCACCATGTCGTGCATCCCCTCGGACGAAGCGACGCGCCTCGGCAACCGCTTCGCCTTCACGACGTTTGCCAGCTCGCACAACCCGAACCCATGCGTGCTCTTCCAGGCCGACGCCGCGTCGACCGAGGCCGTCGCGTGGCGCCAGAACTACCCCACGTACAACAACTCGAACCTCGAGAAGGAGGGCGTGCTCGAGCTCGGCTCGCAGCAGAACTACCTCTTCATGTCCAAGAACCACCCCGTCGTGGAGATCCTGCGCACGAACAAGGACATTCTCAACGCGGACATCGACAAGTGTCCCCTCATCGACAACGAGTACTACAAGATCACGCGCCAGGTCTTCAGCTCGTGCTGCGGCGCGCTGCGAACCAAGATCCTGACCAAGGTCGCGACGCGCGACCTCAACAACCTGAACGTGCAAATTTTCCCGCTGCAGAAGAAGGACTGGCAGAACATCTGCGTGAGCGACGAGATGCTGCGCGCGGTCCCCGCGGACATGCTTGAGCGCGCAAACGCCGAGGAAATCACGGGCTTCATCAAGCAGCTGTGCATGCGCCAGTGCTGCCTGAGCATGCGCCTCGAGATGACGTACGAGATCCCGACGCGCGTGTAGCAAAACAAAAAGCAAAACAGGGTGCCTTGTGCCTGGTTCCGGACTCTTCGCGCGGGCGTTTTAGTGTTGATCGCGTTGCGCTCTGCCCCGCGCGCGTTGCCCGGTGACCGTGGTGTTGCTTCGTAGCGCCCCAGACACCCGACGATTTTGACCGTGGGAGAACCTCGTGTCGACTATAATGAGTTGGTTGATTGCTGCAAGCACCCTGCTCCTCCAGCAGCGAGACGTGTATTTGTGCGCGTCGGGAATGTTCTCGCCGCGCTTGCGGTTGAAAAAAATCGCAAAAAAAATTAAGGCTGCACGTCGAAGTGATGGCCGAATGGTGGGTTATCATACCCTTCTTGCCAGGCTGGCGCGGACGCGTCTGGTCCATTAGGCACATCTTCTGTTTCGGCCTGGAGCCCTGTCACCGGACCTACAGGAGGGACTACCGCTGTCTCGGGGAGAGGCGCTGCCTCGAGCGACGCGGCGTGCCGGCGCAGTGCGGCGACCGCCCCGCTGGAAACGGCCATGCACAGGAAACACAAGACGTACGCAAGCCACAGCCAAGCAGACATGCGTTTATTTTCGCAACGTTTTATAGAAGACTGTGCGAAAATCGCAAACGCGAGCTTCAAGCTAAAAGGATTCCAGGAACACGCACGGCTCGGTGCTCATGACCATGCTCCTGCGCACCTCGTTCGTGCTCGCGCAGCACGCGAGGAGGGCGACGGTTTCCGGGCGCAGGCGGCCGTACAGGCCCCGCAACCCGTCGATTTTGTCGACGGTCAGGTACAGGTGGTCCTTCGTCATCTCGTAGTTCGCGAAGCGCTGCTGTTCCCGCGCGGCGTCGTCGAGCCCGTCGCCCGCGTTGCACGTCAGCGCCTGCACCTCGAGCTTCCAGGTCGTGTTGAAGCACTGGTGCGCGCGGTCGACGAGCATGTTCCGCTTCGCGGTGGAGTCCACGAATCCTTCGTCGACCGACAGGCTCATGCCAAGGAAGCCGATGCCGCAGCAGCTGCGCGAGACAGCGAGGCTCGGCCACTGCAGCACGGGCATCCGCAGCTCGTGCGCCGTCTCGAGGATCGACTTGACCGTCCTGCGCTCCAGGACGAGCTGTTCCGGCCCGTGTGGCCAGACGTACAGCGGCAGCGTCGCGTCCAACGACGGAAGCGCCAACGGCGGCCAGAAGCATGGGGGCGCGCGGCCGTCGCGCCTGCGTTTCTGTCCCGTCGTGCTCACACAGGTCGACTGCATGCTGCCGCGAATGCGTTTCGCAAGTATTTTCGCGATGTGTTTTGCGGAACGTTTCGGGAAATGCGTGGCTCTTCGCCGATTATTAAAAAAAACTACCAGTCCGTGTTTTCCGCGTGCGACGGCCCGAAGTCGTTCACGGTCAGGGTCTCGTTCTGCTCGAAGTCGTGCTCGAGCTTGCAGCGCTCGACGGACGCGTCCACGTCGCTCTCCTCGCCGCTGTCTGTCGCGTCGTCGGCGCCGCCGTCCGCGCTCTCCGGCGTGTCTGCCGCGAAGCACAAGTTCCGCGTCACGTAGTCGTTGTGGTCCGCGACAAACAGCGCGGCGACGACACAGGCCTCCGCCGCGTCCGACACCGGCACGCTCGTGCCGTGTAGCATGACGCTCACGTCCGCGATCGCGCCGTCCGCGCGCGCGCTGAACCGTATCCACTGCTCGACGTCGCGCGCGTCGCAGTGCGTCTGCGCCGACGGCGTGTACGGGTGGAACCTGCCGCCCTTGTACCTGTACAGGCGCAGCATTTCCGAGCACCGCCGGCGGCGACGCTTGCAAAGGATGCACAAGAAAAGACGCCCGAGCGCACATGCGTGTATATAAGAGCGCCGCCGCGTCGCCATGAGCGTCTTCGGATTGCAGGAGGACGCGGCGCCTTTCCTGAAGCTGCACGGCAGCAGCGGCCCGCTGCGCTGGGACGAGGGCGTCCTCCTCGCGTACCGGCTGCGCACGACGGCGCTGCAGGTCAGCGCGAGCACGCTGCAGCTGTACGCGGACGACCCGCTGCGCTTCGGCCCCGCGTGGCGCTCCTTCGACTGCGCGGCGGCGACCTCCGCGCTGTGCGTGTCCGACACGGGCGTCGCGCTCATGGGCGTGGGCGTCGACGTGACGACCCCGCGCGACGTCGCCGCGCTGCTTCCGCGCTCGGCCCTGCTGCGCGAGTTCGACGGCGCCGTGTGCAGCTCCGACAGCACCGGGCGCTCGTCCGGCGCCGGCGACGTCTACACCGTCTCGATGTGCGACCTCGTCGAGGGCTCGCTGCGCTTCGTCGTCGAGGACGGCCGCGTGCTCTGGATCCGCGACCGCACCGGCGTCTCCGAAACGCTCGTGCTCTGCGGCATCGCCCTGTACGCGGCCTCGACGCTCGCACAGCACCTCTCCGCGCTGATGGCCGCGCCAGAGCTCGCCGTCGGTCCGCCTGCGCCCGCGCCCAGTGCCGAGACCCGGCTGCGCGCATGCGCGCTCAACGTCCTCTTGTGCTTCGTGAGCGTCGCCGTGCTCGTCGGCATGTGCGAGACGCACCTCGAGTACCTCGTGTCGGAGCACGACGTGGCCCTCTACCGCGTGCTCCTCGTGTACGTCGGCGCCGAGGTCGCGCTGCTGTGCCTCAAGGAGACGGGGCCGCCCGACAAGGTCTGCAACTTCGGCCACCAGATCGGCCTCTCGACAGCGGTGCTGCTCATCGTGACGCTGCGGCTGCACAACACGTTCGACACGCCGTTCCTGCCTGTGCTCGTCGGCGTCTTTGGCACGCGCGCCGCCTGCAAGCTGCTGCAGCACATGCACGACGGGCTGACGCGCGGCACGCAGCCCGTCAACCTCGTGTCCGCGCTGCTCGACCTCGGCGCGTGGTGCGCGCTGCTCGCGTACAGCGTCGTGCGCAGCCCGGCCCCGCAAGACCACCTCGCCGTCGCCACGAACGTGGCGGTCGCGCTGCTGCTCGGCCTCGGGCTCAGCGTGTGCATCGCGGCGCGCCGCGGCACATAGCGCGCCACACGGCGGCGCGCCTACGCGTACGACTTGTAGTGCAAGGCGACCTCGAGGACCTCCTCCTTGCGCATCTCGAAGCACCGCGCCACGGCCTCCGCGTCCATGACGCTCACGTGCTGCTGCTGCAGCCCGAGCCCCATCCACTGCCCGAGCGTGAAGCCGAAGTGCTGCATCACGTGCGCGTCCATGCCCTTGTCGCGCAGCTGCTCGTACGTGACGTTGAGCTGCTTCAGCGTCTCCGCCGGCCACCGCATGCTCCACACCTCCGCCAGGTCCGCGTGCAGGTGCGCGAACGGGTTCACGGGAAAGCACGTCATGTCCGGCAGGTCCTTCAGCGTGATGCACGCCCGGTGCACCCACTCGACGGGGTCCGGCTGCACGCGCCGCAGCTGCTCGGCGTCGAGCTCGATCGAGTCGCGCAGCGTGCGCCACGTCAGGTTGCGCGCCGTGATGTCCTGCCACTCGAGGACCTGCCGCGGCTGGTCCCACAAGCCGAAGATCGCGATCGACTGCCGCGCGCTCACGAGGATGCCGCAGGCCTTGCGCTTTGCCATGCCGCGCGAGCCGCATTCCGATATATCCGCGAGCGGCAAACGGCTTTTTCACGAGCCTTCTTTTTACGAGACAGCAGCCAAGCGCGCGGCGCCGCAGCCCGTGCCAGCCCGCATGTGCGACTTCAAGACGCTCTCCGACGACGATGTCCGCGCGCTCGTGCGCGAAAACCAGACGTACGCGGGGATCTCGCGCGTCGTCGGAGTCAAGTTCTGCGGCGCGTCCAAGGCGCTGCTCGCGACGCGCATCCTCGCCCTCGGCATCGACACGAGCCACTTCCTCTGCCGCAAGAACGACAAGCTCAGCAAGACCGACGACGCGGACTTCACAGAGCACGTGCGCGGCGCGCGCTCGTGGCCGGAGGTCGCGCTGCTCTGCGGGTACGACATGCGCGCGTACGGCCACCAGCAGCGCGTGCACATCCGCACGCGCATGATGCGCCGCGCCGCGGACCTGCTCCTCGACACGCAGCACATCGACCCCTCCGCGCGCGCGTCGAACAAGCGCATCTTCGTACGTGACAGCACCGCCGACCGCTCGCAGGTGAAGCGCCGGCTGCTGCGCGACCTGCGCTGGCCGTACACGTGCAGCGCGTGCGCCAACGCCATGTTCGAGCTCCGCGACGGCGCCCCCTTCTGGTTCGGCAAGCCCGTCACGCTGCAGCTCGAGCACCGCAACGGCAACAGCACCGACAACCGCCTCGAGAACCTCGAGCTGCTCTGTCCGCTGTGCCACTCGCAGACGAGCACGTACAGCGGACGCAACTCGCTCGCCGCCCGCGCGAAGCGCGCCCGCGCGCCCCCCGCGCCGCCCTAGCGCAAAAGCGCGGCACAGTCGTGCTCGCCGCGCAGCGGCGAGTGCACTTCGTACCCGCTTTCGTGCGCGTCGGCCGCCGCGTACAGCTCGAACGCCTCGTGCGTCAGCGGGACCAGCGACTGCCGCTCAATCCCCTCGATCAAGTCCGACTCCGGCAGGCGCGACGACTGCGACGCGGCCCGCCGGATCTGCACCGGCGACGCGCACGGCTGCGCGAGGTGCGGCGACGCCGACCGAAACTGCGGGTGGCGCGGCGACGCCGGCCGAACCTGCACGTGGCGCGGTGACGCCGACCGAAACTGCGCGCACGGCTGCGCGAGGTACGGCGGCGCCGACTTCTGGGCGAGGTACGGCGGCGCCGACTTCTGGGCGAGGTGCGGCGACGCCGACCGCACGTTCGGCGTCGCCGCCGTGCTCGTGTAGCTCGAGCCGTCGCCGTCGCCATTGAAGCGCACCGCGTCGACGCAGTGACTCCTGATGTACTGCTCGTACAGGTCCGGGTTGACGCTCTTGTAGCGCATGAAGCGGTAGCACGTGTAGTAGTTCACCATCAGGTCGGCACACATGCGGATCATCATAAAGTCGATCTGGCTCAGTGCCACGAAGAGGCCGATCGTGTTCATGACGATCGCGTACACCGCAAAAACCTGCACGATCAGCACGCACGTTGCCTTGCTGTACGGGATGTACAGGTTCTTGTGGTCCTGGATCGTATTCGTGACAAACGGGCCCACGCTGTCGCTCGTGAAGTCCGCGATGCACGTCGCCACGAACGTGTACATCGCGATGCAGGCCCACTTCGTCCACGTGTCGACCTTCACGCCGAAGAGCACCGTGCGGTCGTTCGGCCCGAACGAGAGGAACGGGCTGTTGTCGTCCATCATGATGCACACGAATATAACCGTCACGCTCGTCGTCCACGCGGCAATGCACAGACACAGCACGCGCTTGTCGTCAAAGAGAGCGTCGAGTTTGTTCATGCTTTAATAAACAGGACACACTTTAATAGGCGTCGCAGCACACCAGCAGAACTACGCTACAGCGCCGAACGCGCGCCCGTCTTGTACACGTTCGGACCGTGCGCGTGGCTCACGCCGAACTTGTACTGCCGCATCTTGTGCGCGATCAGGGCCGACGGCGCCAGACACGACTCCTTGTTCGTGCTGCGGAAGTAACGCAGCAGCGCCTGGTGCGCCTTCGCCGTGTCGCGCCGGAGCAGCGCGACCGTGCGGATGAGCGCCTGCTCCTCCGGCGAGAACAGCGACATGTAGTAGTTGGTCTTCCCGCCGTGCTCGCGCGCCAGCCGCACGCACAGCCCGTACAGCATGCGCTTGTCGATCTTCGCGCCGAGGGGCTCCGCCAGCGTGTTCATGTGCCACTGCAGCATCTGCACGCCCGAGAAGAACGGCGCCCCCTTGTGCGTGCGCAGGTAGTTGTCGCAGCTCAGACACACCGCCACAAACGGCTCGACGCCGCTGTCGTAGATCGCCTGCGACGCCCGCACCTGTGCCGCCATGTTGCGCATCGCCGCGTGCACGCACCCCGCGGCGAGGCCCGGCTGCTGCAGCAGCCACCCGTCCACGTCGTCGCAGAGCACGTCGCGGAAGGTGGCGCAGCTGTCGCCGCACAAAAAGCACGCGCGCGCCGGCGTGCGCGGCCAGAAGGGCTTCGCGGGCAGCACAATAAGCTCCCATGTCGACGCGCTGTCCCGCTTCGCGCGCGCCAGCGCCTGTCCGTCCGCCCCGCTGCCCATGCCAGTTCGCTCGGATTTGTTTTTTGAATTCTCCAAAAATCGCTGGCCACGCAGTCGTGGCCGTTTTTCCGGGACCGCATGCACTTCGGGACCGGCATGTTTGCTGCGCGCGCCGCGCACAAAGCCCCCAGCGCCGCCGCGCTCCCCGCCTGCTTCGACTCGTTCCGCGGCACCAAGATACACGCGATCATCGAGCACCCCGCGCCCGAGGGCGACCGCGTCTTCCTGCGCGTCGCGTACGCAGGCTCCGCCGCCGTCAAGGCCCACGGCGGGCGCTGGGACCCCGACGCGCGGCGCTGGTGGTACTGGAGCAACTCTGTCGAGCAGCTGCGGCACAGCGACGTCGAGAGCTGGCTCCAAGTCCTGCTCGACTTGCACGGCGCCTCCGTTTTTGCCGCGTGGGACGTCGACACCGACTTCATGAGGTGTCGCACGCACGCCTTTCTCGACGCGGCAGACTTCTTCGACTACTGCAACCCCGCCTCCGCCGCGCGCGCGAAGTAGTTCGCCGGGTTCCGCGGCCCGCTGCGCATGCCGTCGCCGTGCCGCAGCGCAAACACGCCGGCGCAGCGCTCCGAGGGGCACTGCGTGCTCGCGACGAGGTCCTCGATGTCGCGCGCCGCGCTGGGCATCGTCTCCGCGCACCAAGCGCTGATGCTTTTCGGCGAGCCCTGCAGCGGGCACAGGTCCTGCGCGCGGATCTTCGCGCACCCGACGCACGCGTACTGCTTCGCGTACGCCTGCGCGATCGCGCCGCGCACGTTCTCCTTCTCGGGAACGAGCGCCTGCCAGAACTCGACGGCCACGTCAAGCCTCACCCTCACCGCCCGCAGCCACAGGCGCAGCGTCACGCGCTCCCTGTCGACGAGGTGCCGCTGCACGCGCAGCTTCACCGCGAGCTTGACGATGCACAGCGGCGCGAACCGCGCGATCGCGAGCGGCAGCGAGCGCGCAGAGCAGTCCAGCGGGCCAAGCTCCACCGCCACGACCGGACACACGCGGAACTGCACGTCGTGCATGATGCTCAGCAGCGTGGCGAACTGCGGGGCGTGGTAGCCCGTGTTCGTCCGGCTGATCTCGTCGAGGCGCACCCTGCACTGCCGCACAAGCGCCGTGAGGCGGGCCTCGTACGTCTGCCGGAGCACAAACTGCAGCTGCCAGTCCTGCACATACGCGAGGCCCGCGTGCAGCGTCACCTGGCGCGAGGCAACGAGGCGCGAGGCGTGCTCGAAGTCGACGGCATGGAACGCCTGCCACTGCGCAGGCGTGACGTCGCCCGGCGGCGTTGCAACAACGTGCTGCGCGAAGCACCTGACCATGCCCTGCAGCCGCCTTCCGCGCTCGCTCTGCGCGCGACTGAGCGGAGCGCGCTTCGCCGCCGCCGCGATCCCCTCGAGCTCGCGCACGGCCGCGTCCATCGGCTGCACCTCGACCTGCAGCAGCGCGAGCAGCGCAACCCTCTCCAGCGCCGTGAGCCCGCTCGCCGCGGCCATCAGCCGCCGCGCCTCGTTCTTGACGAACCAGCGCCCGTGGTTCAAGCTGCAGGCGTACGCCAGCACCAGGAACGTCGCCTGGTCCGTCCGCACGCGCCCGGGCGCGCCCTCGATGCTGGCGTACGCCTGCACGCCGCCATCCGTGATGGCGTGCAGCGCGGCGACGCGCGCGTTGCACGCCTCGCCGAGCACGTCGAGCGGAAATCCGTCCAGCGCCGCACTGAGAGTCGCCGAGTCGTGCGCGGTGTATGCACCGAGCGTTTGCTGCACGCGCAGCATCGTCCTGCAGACACGTACGTCAGCATAGCCTCGGCCGTTTCGCGCGTGCTGTTAGCAAGACGTCGCTCTCGAGCACGCGTCTGCAGTTCACGGTGTGTGTGAGTCGCGAGAATTCGCACTCGAGCACGGTGATCTCGCGCCCGGGCTGCAGGTGCGCGAGGTCCAGTGGCCGCTCGAAGCGGAAGCGCAGCAGCGCGTTGGTGTGCTTCACCCGCGCGCTGAGCACATATCTGCCGACCGCGGCGTGCACGACCACCCTCATGTGCGCCTCACCTGCTCGGCGCGAGCATTTGCGTCCCGTGCGCAAAAAAGAACCGGCCGCGTCTTTTCACGGCATTTGCGCGCGCCACTTCGCTCCGCCCAACCCAAAAAAAATACGCAAAACTTTCGAGTCTGTTTTGGCGCCCGAACGCCCCTCGCTGCGTTTCGAGTCTGTTTTGGCGCCCGAACGCCGCTCGCTGCAACAGCATGTCGGTCGCCTCGCCCGCCGCACTCGTGCAGGCGAGCATCGGCACCTTTTTTCGCGCAGCACCCGCGCCAAGTGACGGCGCGGCGCGCGCGCCGGTGATGCCGCTCGTGATGCGGGCGCCAGCACACCACGCAGGCCATGCTCGCGCCCGCGCGTCAGGCCACGCCTTTATCGACGACGCGGCAGAGGACGAGGACGGCGACGACATGGAGTCCTCGCAGGACGAGGTACAGACGTCGCAGGACGCCCTCTTCCTCAACGACGAAGTGTTCTCGCAGTCCTCGTATGCCGATGGCTTCCGCGGGCCAGGCGACCAAGCCTTCCGGCGACGCGGCCGGGGCGCCGAGCCCAGCGCAGGCCCCACAGACGAGCCCGCTCCGAAAAAGATGCGCATCGCGACGCGCGGGCTCGACGCCATGTACCCGCTCGGCCTCTACTTCCAATACGGGAAAAAGGTACAGCCGGGGCTCCACCCGCGCGTATCGCATCTCGTCAGCCCGTACCGCTGGTACCACCACAATGCGTTGCCGGACTCAGCGACAGCGCCGGACTCAGCGACAGCGCACACGTTGGCAGACGAAGGCAACGAATTCGTGTCCGCCGAAGACGCTGCTTGGCTCAACGACGAAACGATACAACGCGAATTCGCGCACAAGTTTGCGAGCTACGGGCACAGCACAGCGCCGAAGGAGGAGCTGCGCCAGATCCACCGCATGCAAAAAGCAAACGGCGACCGCATGCATTGCTGCAGCGTCCCGGCGGTTGCCGAGGTCATCTGCGCCCACGACGTCCTCGACGAGCGCGACGAGCTCGACAGGCAGCCCGCCGCCGACGTGTCCCACGAGTTTGTCTGCAAGGGCGACTTCCTCACCGAGATGCGGCTGCGCAGCCGCTGCCCGAGCGGCGGGATGCCCGGCCTCGCGTCGGTCGCGCTCTTTGCATTCGAGGAGTGCCCCGGCCACGTCCACGTCAGCGACCTCGTGCTGGCCGTGTTCAGGTACTGGAACCTCGGACTGTCGCGGCCGGACCTCGTCCCCGCACAGCACTTTGCGATCGAGTCGGACACGGTCGAGGTCTACAAGTCCCAGCGCGCAGGCACCAAGGCGCGCGCGCAAGTAACGCCCCTGACGCGCGACGAAGCCGCCGACACGCAGGCCATTCTCGCGCACGTCGACGAGAAACTCATCGGCAAGCACGCGGCGAAGACGGTGCACACGTCCCGGCAGCTGTCGAATGAGGCCGACAAGGACGTCGTGCGCAACAGCCTCTTCGAGTGCCAGCTGCACGTCGTGCCGCAAACCGTGCGCGACAGCGACGGCAAGCCGCGCATCGTCGTCGCGAGCGTGCTCGTCATCCGCGGCACCGTCCCCGGATGCGACCCGCTCCTCGCGCTCGCCGCCATGGCCGCCGCGCTGCAGGGCTTCGACAAGGAGCTCCTGCTGCTCGCGCAGCACATGGTCCGCCTCATCGGCGTGGACGCGCACGTGAGCGTCGACCAGCTCTTCAAGACGGGCCAAAACGACACGAACATCGCGAAGATCGCGCACGAGGCCAACCTGCCGCTCGCCTTCTTCAACTTCCTGCGCCAGAGCCACGTGTCCGTGGCCGCGCCGTCGGCGTTCGCCGCGGACTGGATGGGGCAACGAATCGACGTCTACGACGCCGCCGAGGTCGCGCTGTACTGCAGGTACCTCGACATCGTGCGCCGCTCGCGTGTGCACTACCACTCCGCGGCAGCCCTGCACACGATGCACGACAGCAAGGACGCGCGCAACTCCAGGTTGCCGCTGTCGAAGAACACCGTCAACTGGAGTCTATTTTTCCCAGGTGCGCTGTTTTCCCTCTTCTCTTCTTGAATGCCCAGTCGGCGACGCTGACGCTGCGTGCGCAGGCGAGCACTACCGGGCCGTGCCGAACGGCTTGGCGCCTTGCGTGGGACTCCGCGGACAAGACGTCACCTTCCTGTGCACCGACGGAGCGCCGCACACGCGCGGCTACGTGTGCTGCATGGCCGCGACGATGCGCAGCGAGGACAACCCCGAGAACGTCAAGCTCCGGCTGAAGCAGAACTTCGTCGAGCAGAAGACCTTGCGCGAGCCCGAGATGCAGTGCGTGCACTACTGCTCGCGGCGCTACGCAATGTACATAACGTTCGCGACCGACGAGCGCGACCCGTACGCCGCGTTCCTCGAGCCCGCGGTGCCGTACCCGAGCGTCGACAGCCTGCGCGCGCGCGCCGGCGGCCTCTCGCAGATCGAGAACGAGCTGCACGAGCTGCTCACGAAGCGGCCCGCCGAGGCGACGATCGCGCGCGACCGCATCCGCACCAACCTCGTCCTCGCCGTCTACGGCCTCGCGCCGCACCCGCTGCGCGACGCGCTCGAGAAGCTGCGCGGCAGCTGCGACCCCGCGCGCCTGCTCGAGTACACGCGCGTCGCCATCTCCGGCGCGGTCGCCAAGCACCTGCACGTCTGCGCCGACACCCCGATGCCGCAGCTCCGGCACGCCGCGCTCTTCGCCCTCGACCTCGCGCGCTTCGACTGCAGCGAGCGCGTCAACGCCCCGCAGCAGCACGCGGAGGTGCACGCCGCGGCCTGCGCCGGCACCGTCAACGACGACGCGCAGGCCGCGCTGCGCGAGGCGCAGCACTACCGAGCGTTCCGCTCCGGCCTCAACGTCGTCAACTTCGCGGTGCTGCGCTGGCTGCTCGCGTCGCACGTCTCGCTGTGGTCGAGCACGCTCTCCGGCTGCTACGGCTACTGCGTCCAGATCTGCGACATGGGCAACAGCGTGCGCGTGTGCATGAAGAAGGGGACCAACTTCCCAGGCGACGCCGACCGGATGGTCGAGTGGGACAAGAAGAAGCCCGGCTCCGGCGCGGACACGATCTGGAACATGTTTGGCGAGTGCGTCAACGCCTTCCCCAAGTTCGCAGGCCGCTCCGCCGCGATCCGCGCCTTCGCCCAGGGCAAGAACTTCTGCAAGCTGTACCAGCACATGACGCCGATGGCCTTCAAGCGCAAGAACTGCGTCGTCCTGAACACGCACGGCCTCGTCATGGCGGGCATGAGCGAGCACGAGGAGAACATGGGCGTCGTCGGCGCGATGCTCGAGCTCAATAAGATCGAGAAGACCCAGGACGCCAAGGCCGCGGTCTGGCCCAACCTCGAGATGGGCCTCGGGCAGTCAGGCTCGTCCAACGACGGCGTCGACGAGGTGCCGTACCAGACGACGCTCTCGCAGGTCCCCGTCAACCTGCACCGACTCACCCCGCTGCAGATCCTCCTCCTCGCGAGCAACCTGCTCTCCGTCGACCGCCCGGCGTCGACGAACGACGGCTCGCGCGTCGTGCCCGTCACCGCCGGCTGCGACGACGAGTGCGGGTGCATCGCCGAGCGCCCGGCGCAGCCCGCGCACGCGCCGCCCGCCCAGAGCAGCTGCGCGCGCCTGGGCTCGTTCACCCACGACCTGCGCGAAACGCCGAGCGTGCGCAAGGTCGACGCCAGTGCCGTCGCCCGCAGCCAGAGCATGTTCCTCATGGAGTACCTCGCGCGCGTCTTTGCGCTCGTGCACCGCGGCCTCTGCCTCCCGCGCAGCGTGTCCTCCGGGTGCGACATGTTCGTGTGGGGCCGCACGCGCGACTACACCCTGCACCTCACGACCAACCTGCGCAAGGCGACGTACACCAGCGACGACATCATGGAGCGCAACTTCAACGGCGCGCTCGAGACCCTGCTCTTCGGCAAGGCCGTCCGCTCCGTCCTGCAGACCGCGCTGCACCGCCGCCTCCTGCAGACAGCGCACGCCGGGTCCGCCCGCGCCGAGACGCACCTGCAGCACGTGCTCTGCGACGCCATCGCGACCTTCGTGCTCGTGCCCGCGCCCGCCGCGGTGCTGCTCTCGGCCATGCACCTCTACCTCACGCTCGCCGTGCTCGACGTCGGCACGATGCTCGTCTCGTGCATGGTCCTGTACTACGCCGGGCTCCAGCGCGGCTGCCCGCTCGACGTCCTCGCGCTCGTCGTGCGCGGTGCGTCTGCTTTTTGTTTTTTGTCTGTTGTCTTTTTGTCTGTTGTCTTTTGTCTGTTTGTCTTTGGCTCACTGACTGCAACCGAAAGCAAACAGGGCACGCGCTCTCGCCCGCACAGACCAACGCACACTCCGCCTTCGCGTCCGCGCTCTTCGAGCAGCTCTCGACCGCGCTCGTCCCGGCGCACCGCCTCGCGCCCAACGTCGCGCCCGCCGACGCGTCGCTCTTCCTCGCCAGCGGCGCCGGCGCCTTCGTGCACGCCGGCAGCACGACCAGCGCATACCTGTGCAGTGCGTGGTTCAGGGCGGCCCCGCAGCGCACTCCGCCCGGCGCGTCGACGGCGGACCAGCTCGCGCTCGCCTTCGCCGCGACACAGACAAAAACCGACGGCGACGCGCGCGCAGGCGTCTTCTGGGCGCATGCCGCGCTCGGCACGCGCATCCCGGAGCCCGACAAAAAGTCCAAGGACAGCGCGAACGAGAACTTCAGCGCACTGAACGAATGCCCGCACTTCTACGCCGACGTGCGCGCGCGGCTCGCTGCGACGCCCGACCGCAGAACCAACTTCGGCGTCATCGTCAACTTCCTGCGCATGTGCAACTCGCGCATCGACGTGAGCCGCGCCGACCTCGTGCTCGCCATCCTCGAGCCGTGGGCCGACCTCACCGACACGCCGCTCGACCACCTGCGCAGCGCCGTGCGCGCGAGCGGGTACTGGACCAGCCCGATCCTGCGCGACAACAAGATCGATGCCGCGATGCTCGAGTGGGCCGTCGACGTCGACGCCGGCGGCCCGCGCGTCGGGCTCGCCGTGGACGTGCTGTGGTTCATCGTCGCGCAGGCGCTGTACGCGGGCGAGTGGGGCGACACGCCGGCCGGGCCCGTCGCCGTCGTGCATACGCGCAACATGAGCTGCGCCGCGCAGACCCTGCTCAGCCTGTACCTGCACACGAGCGTGCCCAAGGCCGCCGTCCCCGCGTGCGGCCCCTCCGGCGTCGTGCTCAGCGAGCCGAGCCAGCACCGCGAGCTCGACGGCCACGCGATCTGCATCGCATACCACCCCGCCCTGCACGTCGACTCGGGCGAGGACGGCGCCGGCTTCGTGAACGCGGCGCTGCGCGAGCCGCGGCACATGTGTCTCGTGCACATCGGCGACGCCGGCACGATGCTCGTCAGCAGAAACCTGCGCCTCCTCGACGCGCAGGCCAGCGTCGTCGGCGAGCAGGTGCTCGCCGAGGCCGACGTGTGCCCGTTCCCGCCCGAGGCCGTCGCGCACATGCCCGCGCTGTCGAGCCTCATGCGTGTCTTCAAGCGCATGCACGACGCGCACCCCGAGCTCCGCGACGACGCGCGCTGCCTGTGGGCCGTCGCCACTCGCATGCTCGGCGCCGGCGCCGCGCCGCTCGGCTTCCTGCCGGTCGCGCTCACGCAGCACGCCCTCGACGAGGACGTCCCCTGCGTCTCGTACGCGCACGGCTTCTGCTTCGTGCTGCGCGTCGCCGACGGGCGCGCGCGGCTCGCGCCCGTGGACATCGAGTACGTCGTCTGCCACGACGTGCCCGCCCTGCGCGCGCACAGCTCGTTCCAGCCGCTGCCGCCCGGCGACGTGTGCTTCCCCGCGGAGGAGCTCGCGCACGCGATGGCCGGCGGCCTCGTCCTGCGCGGCGCGCGCGCCGCATACGTCGCGCCGGCCCTCCTCCGCGAGGACGCGGACGCGGACACCGCGCACGACGTGCCGCTCCCGTTCGCGTTCATGCCCATCGTGCGCTTCCAGTGCCTGCTGATGCTCGAGCTCGACGTGCGCGCCGACGGCACCACGGGCATGCGGCCGTACAGCGAGAGCAGAGCCCGCCCGCTCACCGTCGCCGTGCTCCACACGCATCCGAGCCCGGCGCGCGACGCGTTCCTGCTCGACGGCCGCTACCACGTGCGGTACACGCTCGCTGCCGCGGACGGTGCGCGCTCGGAGGCCGCTGCCACCGTCGACTACGTCCTCGCGTCGCAGTGCATGCTGCGCGACGGCGCCATGCTCCAGTACACGCTCACGCCCCCACAGCTCCAGCAGCTCATCGACGAGCTCATCGAGCAGGCCGCCGACAACAACCCGCACGTGCGGCTGCGGCGCCTCGCCCACGTGCAGCCGCCGCCCGGCGACATCGCCCTCACGTGCCACTACACGCTATCGCACCAGCCGCGCCGCGCGGCGCTCGCAGGCGACGCGGGCACGCGCGTCCGCATCGCGCTCACGCTCATCAGGCACAGGCAGTCCGACGCCGCGCCCACGATTGTGTACGCCGACGTGCCCCTCTTCGACGAGCGCGGCGCCTCGCGCCTGCACGTGCACGACCCACTCGAGCGCACCGTTTTCGAGCACTTCGAGTGGTGCTGAATACGCCAACAAGCGTATATAAGACGCTCGCCGGGCCAGCATCGAGTCATCATGTCGATGATTTCCAATGTCGATGATTTCACGAACGATCCCCTCGCCGCCATGTCCGACTGTTACAACCGGCCTGGCCGCGACACGGTCGGAGCTGGGTATGACCGCCCGGAAGTTGCACACGTGTACACTAGGGCGACCCGCGCGTTCCTCATCGATACGTTGACGGCGATGGACGAGCAGCCTCACGAGCAGCCTCTCGAGCAGGGCGATGTGTGCATGCTCGAGGTCGAAGAGTACGTCGCGCCGTTCGAGAGCGACGTGCCTTTCTTCAACGAGTGGCAGCAACGCGACGCCGAGACCCAGGAGCGCAGCGATGCGCAAGACAGGTACGCCTGCACCGACGAGCTGGAGCGGCAGCAGTTCTTTTTTTGGCACCAGACGCTGTTCGTCAACGAGCCGCCCGTGCCATTCCTGGGCGAGGTGCCTCCTGTGAACGCGGCCGCTGCCCGCAGGCAGAAACAGCAGGAGCTCGACGCAAAGCTCGCGGAGTATCAAAGCCAGCACCGCGTCCTGCGCAGCAATGGTGCGGCCGCGGAAGGTGCGGCCGCGGAAGGTGAGGCCACGCACAGCGTTGAGCATGCGCCGTTTCCGGATGTGCCCATGGAGGCGCCACGCGATCCTTGTGAGTCCTTGATGGACCTGTTTGAGATGTCTTTCTACAAGCAGCACAAAGACTTCGACGACCACGTTTGAGTGCGTTAATAAAGTACACAGCGCCTCACTTCCGCCATCACGTCTCCTGCATGTTCTGTATATAACACGCGCGCCGCCACGCCATCGGTAGCAGCATGTCTGCTCCTCGTCCCACATTCTCCTTGCGCAGCGTGCGTGCGGCCGAACCCACGGCCGCTTATTACGCCTTTGTCCGGGATTCCGCGGAATACCTCCGCTCGTTGCGCGACAGCAGCCGCCGGATCTTAGAGCAGGCCGCGATGGAGCAGTTGCACGCTGACGCGCGCCTTCTCGAGCGCGACACACAGAGGCGTCTCGACGAGCTCGCGCAGCTCGAGCTCGAGGTCGCTGCGTTCATGGACGGCGGCTGTGCGCCGCCGTCTGCGCCGACGGAGAGCGTCGAGGCGCAGAGCGTCGTTCAGGTGGCAGACAACGAGCTCGTCGAGGCTCCCTGGGTGAGCATGTGGCCCCCGCAAGGCCACAGGGTGCCGCTGAACGAGGAGGAGGAGCGCAACCGCGGGTTCGGGCACCGCCGCACCGTCTGGAACGGCGAGGCCTTCCAGGACTTTTGCAACGGCGTTGAGTTTTAATTAAAAAAAACACGAAATCGAAGCCGCCGACGCTCCGTGTATATCGCACCGCGCCCCGCGCTGCATGCTCTCGCGCAGACGCCTGCGCAACACCGACGTCGTGTACTGGGCGTGCACGTTCGTGCCCACGTGCGCGATCGCGCTGTCGTGCCTCGGCTTTGCAGTCACGCGGCTGCAGGTCTTCTCCGACGCGCTCAACGGCGAGTACCAGCGCCGCGCTCAGGAGACGTGGCTGCGCCGCGAGTGCAAGAAGCCGGACTTCTACGCCAACATGCAGCTGCACGCGGACCTCTGCGACAAGGTCGAGGCGCACGCGCGCGGCAGCCCGTGGCTCGCCGCGCTCGCGCACCTCTCCGCGAACACCTACCTCTGCGGGTACTCGCCGTGCGCCGAGCTCCTCGACGGCGCGCTCGACTGGGTCGCCGGGCGCGGCCTGCCCGTCCTCCTGCTCCTCGCCGCGCTCGCTCTGCTGCTCCCGACCGTGCTCGTCCCGCTGTACCGCCAGTACCTCGCGCACGCCGCAGACGAGCACATGGCGCGCGGCTTCGTGCGCGGCGCGGACCCCTTTGGCCGCGCGCACCTCCACGCCGACGAGCGCGGATTCGCGCTGCTCAAGCTCGACTGAACACAGCGCGCGCCTATATAGCGCCGCCCGCGCGCGCGCATGCGTCCGGCTCTCCTTGCGCTCGCGCTCGCGCTCGCGCTCGCGCTCGCGCACGCGCCGGCCGCGCGCGCGTGCCCCGTCGCTGCCACGCTCTCGTGCCCCGATGTCTACGCCGCGCTCGTCGCGCGCGTCCGCTGCGTCGGCAGCGCCTGTCAGCCAGCAGTCGCGCCCGCGGACTGCATGAAGCACAAGCTCATGCGGCGCGCACTCACGTGGTCCGCCGACGCGGGCGTGCCGGCGCTCGACACCGCAACCGGCTCCGTGCGCTGGAACGCCACGTGCCCGCAGCTCGCCGACCTCGTCGCGCTCGCGCTGCTCGGCCGCTTCTTCGTCGAGACGCAGACCCCCGACGCCGTCTTCTTCGAGTTCAACACCGGCTCAGGCACCCTGCACCTGCGCCCGCTCGCCTGCGAGTTCCAGCGCCCGCTGTACACCGTCGTCCTCCTCGCGGCGCTCCTCACGCTCGGCTTCGTCCTCGTCGCGCAGCACATGCACGACGCCGACGCCAGCCGCGTCAAGCAGGCCTGACGCCGCGTCGTGCGCAGCAAAGTCGAGCAACGGATACTCCGCCGCAAAGATCGCCTTCAGCTCGCGCACGCGCGTCGTCGGCGACGCGACAAGGCTCATCGCGCAAGCGCGCCCGTCCATCAGCTCCAGCACGCGGTCGACGGCGTCCTCGTTCGTCGGGCCTTTCGGCGCCGGCTTCGTGTGGCCCTTCGTGCGCTTGTACATCAGCTGCCAGCCCACATCATTAATACCGGCGCGTCAGTTCGCGTCGGACCACGCGCACGCAAGCGACACACAAGCACACCAACCAGGAACTTGGTCGACGTGCGCTGCTTCTCGAGCCACAGCCGCAGCGGGATGCGCAGCTTCTTCGTGCCGTCCTCGAGCAGCTCGTAGTTCTGGAAGTGGCGCGTCAGGCGGATGTGCCGGAAGATCGCCTTCTCCAGCTTGAAGCTCGGGTGGTAGAAGCGCTCGTTCACGCGCACCGCTGGGATCTGCGTCTCAAACGTCGAGTTTTTGCGCTGCAGCCAGTACACGTAGCGGTCGTTCTTCTGCATCAGCTCGATCAGCGCGTGCACGCTCATCCGCTCGAGCGTCGCCGCGAGCCCCGCCCGCACGACGTCGTAGCTCGCTATGTCGATCGTCCGCATCTCGCGCCGGCCGCGCCCGCGCGACCACAGCACACTTTGTCTAAAAAACGTTGCGAGCTTTATTACAGAACACACACCTCAACTAGAACACACACCTCAACTAGAACCCCGCGTGCACGATCGTGTGGTAGCACGCGTCAGGCGTCAGCCACTGCGGCAGCCGCACCGCGCACTGCAGCGCGCAGTCGAGGCCGTGCAGCTTCTCGTCCGGCTTGCTCAGCACAAACTCGTGCAGCCAGCCCTCGGTCCACACCCAGTGCAGGCGCACGAGCGACGTGCGGCTGCGGGCGGTCGCGGTGAGGCCCTCGAAGAGCTGCTTGAACCGCCCGAAGCAGTCCAGCGCCAGCAGACACTGCCCGCGCAGCCGGCTCGCGTCGAACAGGCGCACGACCGGCGCGTTCAGCGCCGCGTCGAAAAACGCAAAGCCGTACGCGACGCTGTCCACTCCGACGTACGGCTCGAGGCTGTACTCGCCGCGCGCCGCAAACAGCCCGTCCTTCCACACGAACGTGTGCCCCTCTTTGTCGACGACAAACGACAGCAACACCGCGTCCGCCGGCACGAGCGTCGCCGCGCGCGCCGCGTCCTCCGCGCCGTGCCGCACCGTCGCGCCCATCCGCGCGTACGGCACGCACTCCGCCAGCAGGAAGCTCTGCGGACACCCCGCCACGTCGCTGATCAGCGTGATCGCGTGCCGGCTCATCGCGGGAAGCACCAGCGCGGCCTGCGCCATCGCGCGTTTGCTCGCGTTTGCCGTTCGCGTGTTTTTGCTCGCGTTTGAAGTTGGCTTCGCGTCCCTTCGATTTCGCGTTTTTTTTGCTAGTTTTTTTGCTTGCGTTTTTTGCTCCTTTGAATTGTCGCTCTTTCATGTGCCCGCCGCGCGCTTGTCGGCCGCGGCCAGGCACTTGTCGCGGAAGCGCCGAATGTACATCGTGACCTTGAGCGTCTGCCGCCCGGACACCTCCACGAGCTCGTTGTGCTCCACCGGCACAAACAGCGTCGTGTACCGCCGCGAGTCCGCGATGTGCAGCTTCAGCGCCTCCGTGTGCTCGACCGCCACCGTCGTGTCCTGCGTGCCGTGCACGATCGCAATCGGGCACGCCACGTCCGCGATGCGCGCGATGTTGTCGAACAGCAGGAAGTCGAGCTGGCCCAGCACCCACCGCGGCACGTACGCCGTCCGGCCCTGCAACAGCATGCGCGGGCCCGACGCGAGCGGCGCCAGCAGCACCACTCCGCACACGCCGCTCTCCGCCTGCGCCGCGAGGTGCACTGTCGGCACGGACCCGAGCGAGTGCCCCATCAGAAACACGCGCTCGCGCGCCCAGCCCAGCCGCAGACACTGCGCAAACACCGCGTCGATCGATTCGAGCAGCTTGTCCTCCGACGCCTTCGACGCGCTCGAGTGCCCGTACTGCGGGTAGTCGTACACGAGCACGTCCATCCCGAGCGCAGCGCACATGTGCTCGCAGAACGCGTGCGCGCCCCCGATGTCCGAGCCGTTGCCGTGGCTGAAAATGAGCAGGGCGTAAGGCGACGCCGTCGCCTTTGCCTCGCGGAAGAGCCGCTCGACCTCCTTGTCCCGGCTGTACAACCGCATCGCGATCGCGTCGCCGGCGACAGTCGTCGCGAACGCGCACGTCTCGCGCACGTAGTCGACAGGCGGCGGCCGGTAGATGCTCCCGTGCGCCAGCTGCTCCGCGAGCAACGACACGCGGTTGCCCATTTCCCTTGCGCGCGCGCGTTTTATACGCGCCGGCGCCGCCGCCCCGCTCTGTCCTCACAGCGCCGCCTCGTCCGCCAGAAAGGCCTCCGCCGCGTCGCCGGCCGCCGCCAGCACGCCCGCCGCCACCGACACGGCCACGCCCAGCACCTCACCCGCAAACATCAGCCCGAACAGCGCAGGCATGTCCACCGCCGCCTGCGGCAGCATCAGCACGCACGCGCCCCACGACAGCAGCGCTACCGCGACGAGCACCGCCTGCACCGCCCCCTGGTAGATCAACACCTCCTTGTGCCGCCGCAGCGTCTGCCACTGCGACCACAGCATGTGCGCGAGACAGGTCTGCGTCAGCGCGACGCAGTGCTGCGGCAGCTCCGCGCGCTCCAGTGCGATCGTCGCCGCGTGCACGCCGAGCAGAAACAGGGCACTCTGCACGACGTACGCAGTCGTCTTCGCGCGGTCGACGACGCAGCAGAACGTGCTCGGCAGCACGCTCGCCAGCGTCACGAACGCGACCGGAGCGAGCACGTGCGTGTGCCGCCCGGCCGCGCCCCCCGCGCCCAGCGCGCGCGCCGCCACCGCGCCGACCGTGCACGCCTTGAGCACCCACGGAACCGCGCGCGTGAACACCAGCATGCCCGCCGCGCGCGACTCGTATATCCTCGCGCGCCGCCTCGGCCGCTTCTCTTACGCGCCCCGTGGCCTCAAAAAAAACTTCCTGGCCATATGCGGCACGCCCGCACGCGGCCCCATTCTGCCCTGACGCT
>SESD01000159.1_pt1 | contig 41197 bp, 40 predicted proteins | sample 3171411 | NCBI WGS metagenome assembly SESD01 (sample SAMN06051880, study PRJNA518727) | freshwater metagenome | biome: subpolar coniferous forest; feature: holomictic lake; material: water; isolation source: holomictic Lake 442, 16.5 m depth | place: Canada: near Kenora, Ontario | collected...
GGAACTGCAAGGGCGTCGCGACAGCGGCAAGATTGCTTCGCTACGCTCGCAATGACATTTATTTTTTATCTGGACAATAGCCGGAGATCCTTATCTGGCGCGGTTTTCCAGCCTGTTGTATGTTCCAGGCCGCTCAGTCCGGCACCACCGCCGTCGCCTCGATCTCGACCTTGGCGCGGTCTTCGACCAGCGCCACCACCTGCACCGCGCTCATCGCCGGGAAGTTACGGCCGATGATGTCGCGGTAGGCCTCGCCTATGCCCTTGTAGGCGGCGACGTATTCGCGCTTGTCGGTGACGTACCAGGTCATGCGCGTGATGTGTTCGGGCTTGCCGTCGGCCTCGGCCAGCACGGCGACGATATTGGCGAGCGCCTGCTTCGCCTGTTCGGCAAAGTCATCCGATACAAATTTGCACTCCGCATCCCAGCCGATCTGGCCGGAGATGAACACCTGGGTTCCCCTGGCAGCAATGCCGTTGGCGTAGCCGCGCGGTTTCGCCCAGCCCGGTGGTTGCAGTATTTTCATGATGGACTCCTTTATTGTTCTAGTGCGTGTCTGTTGACGCCGTCATTCCCGCGAATGCGGGAATCCATGGGGTTGAGCAAAGGTCAACCCCATGGATTCCGGGTTCCGCTTTGCGGCCCCGGAATGACGGATAAAAGGTGTGATCGTGATTTCTCACACGCCAAGATAGCGGTGCCACAGCGCGTGGTCGGCATCGAGCTCCGCGGAGCTGCCCTGCCAGGCGACGCGGCCGCGTTCGATGATGGTGTGACGGTCGGCGATCTTGATCAGGCGCTCGACATACTTGTCGATGACGAGGATGGTCTGCCCCTGGCCCTTGAGCACCTTCAGGCATTGCCAGATTTCCTCGCGGATCAGCGGCGCCAGGCCCTCGGTGGCCTCATCAAGGATCAGCAGGTGGGGGTTGGTCATCAGCGCACGGCCGATGGCGAGCATTTGCTGCTCACCGCCGGAGAGCTGGTTACCCATGTTGCTGCCGCGCTCTTCCAGGCGTGGGAAAAACGCATACACCTTGTCCAGCGTCCACGGTTCTGTCGTGCCGCTGCGGTTGCCGGCAAAGGCCACCAGGTTTTCACGCACCGTGAGATTGGGGAAAATCTGCCGGCCTTCGGGCACCAGCGCCACGCCCATGCGCGCAATGCGGTCCGAGCTGTACGCCGCTATGGCTTCACCGCGAAAACGGATGCTGCCGCCGCGCGCCGGCGTCATGCCCATGATGGAGCGCACGGTGGTGGACTTGCCCATGCCGTTGCGCCCGAGCAGGGTCGCCACCTCGCCCGCGCGGATGTCAAAGCTGATGCCGAACAGAACCTGGCTCGCGCCGTAGGCGGTTTCCAGGTTCTCGACCTGAAGGAGGGCGTCGCTCATGTCGCCCGCGCAGTAGTGACTTCGTCGCCGAGATAGGCTCTTTTGACCTCGGCATTGTTGCGTATCGCCTCGGGTTCGCCGGTGGCGATGAGGCGGCCGTTGACCAGCACCGAGATGCGGTCGGCGAGGCGGAACACCGCGTCCATGTCGTGCTCGACCAACAGCACGGTGACCTCTTCGCGCACTTTTTCTATCAACTCCATCATGCGCGCCGATTCTTCCGGCCCCATGCCTGCCATCGGTTCGTCAAGCATCAGCAGCTTGGGGCGTGTCGCCAGCGCCAGGCCGACTTCGAGCTGGCGCTGCTCGCCATGGGCAAGATTGCCGGCGATGGCCGCTTCGCGCCCGGCGAGGCCGACGCGTGCCGCGATGTCGCGCGCTTCGCCAAACAGCGCCGTCTCGGCGGAGAGCGGCCGCCAGAACGACATGCTCGAACCGCTGCGCGCCTGCACTGCAAGGGCGATGTTGTCGAGGACGGAGAATTTCTTGAATATGCTGGTGATCTGGTAGGAGCGGGCGAGGCCGCGGCGTACCCGTTCATGCTGCGCCAGCGCGGTGATGTCGTGGTCTTCAAACACCAGGCTGCCGGCGTCGCTGGCGAGCGAACCCGACAGTTGCGCGATCAGCGTGGTTTTTCCGGCGCCGTTGGGTCCTATCAGGGCATGTACTTCGCCGCGCAGGATATTCAGGCTGACGTTGTCGGTGGCAACCAGGCCGCCGAATTGTTTTAACAGGCCCTTCACCGCGAGTAGTGCGTCAGCCATGCCCGGCCCCCTTGCGTTTGAACAGCCCGGCGATGCCCTGCGGGGCGTAGAGCACGATGATCAGCAGGATGATCCCCACGCCAAGCAGCGAGTGCTGCTGGTAGTTGGGGTAGGCGTCGGCGATCCAGGCGATCTTGTGGTTGGCGATGAACTCCTCCAGGCCGAGCAGGATCAGTGCGCCGATGAGTCCGCCATAGCGGTAGCCGACGCCGCCGAGGATCACCATGATCATCAGGTTGCCCGACTGCGTCCAGTGCAGGATGGACGGATTGATGTAATTGCCGTGGTTGGCGAGCAGCGCCCCGGCGAGCCCGCCAAAGGCGCCGGCTATGACGAAGCAGGCGAGCTTGTAGCGCCGGGTCGGGAAACCGATCGCTTCCATGCGTGTCTCGTTTTCGCGGATCGCCTCAATGACGCGGCCGAAACGCGACGCAACCAGGCGTTGCAGCAAAAGCAGCGACAGGGCGAGGAGCAGCAGCACGGCGTAATAAAAGCTGGTGTCATCCTTCATGTCGGCAAAGGGCAGGGTCGAGCGGCCGGGCAGGTTGAGCCCCTCGTCACCGCCGTAGGCCTTCATCGACACGGTGAGGTAATAAATCATTTGCGCAAAGGCAAGGGTGATCATGATGAAATAGACGCCGCGCGTGCGCAGCGAGACTGCGCCGATGGCGAGGGCCAGCACGCCCGAGAGCAGCATGGCGAGCGGCCAGCCGATGAGGGCGCTGGGCACGCCCTCGACGATCATCACGCCGGCGGTGTAGGTGCCGGCACCGACAAAGGCCGCATGGCCGAAGGAAATCATGCCGCCATAACCAAGTATCAGGTTGAGGCTGGTCGCCGCCATGGCGTAAATCATCACCCGGCTGGCAAAGCTGATGTAATAAGCCTGTTCGAGGGACTGCATCACCAGCGGAAATGCCGCGGCCGCAAGCAACAAAACAATAGTGGCGATGCGCGGCATCATCCCCTCGCCGGAAAGAGGCCCTGCGGTTTCCAGAACAGCACCGCCGCCATCAGCACATAAATGGAAATGGAGGCGAGCGCCGGGCCGATGGCGCTGGCAAATTGCGGCGGCAGGAATTCACGCAGCAGGTGCGGCATGAAGGCGCGGCCGAAGGTATCGACGAATCCGACCAGGACCGAGCCGATCAGTGCGCCGCGTATCGAGCCGATGCCGCCGATCACGATCACCACAAAGGCGAGGATGAGGATGTTGTCGCCCATACCCACCTGCACCGCGAAGATCGGCCCCAGCATGGCGCCGGCCACCGCGCACAGCCCTGCGCCAAAGCCGAACACCAGCGTGAACAGCAGCTTGATGTTGACGCCCATTGCGGTGGCCATCTCGCGGTTGGAGGCCCCGGCGCGCACCAGCATGCCGACCTTGGTCTTCGCGACAATAAAGTAAAGCAGCAGCGCCACGGCGAGTCCGACGCCGATGATGAGCAGGCGGTAGGAGGGGTAGAACAGCCCGGGGATCAGTTCCACCGGCCCGGACAGCGCCTGCGGCGTGCCAAGCGCAATGTCCGAACCCCAGATAATGCGCACCACTTCGTTGCTGATCAGGATCAGGGCAAAGGTGGCGAGCACCTGCGACAGGTGGTCGCGGGTGTACAGGCTGCGCAGTATCGCCACCTCGAGCAGCATGCCGACGAGCGCCGTGGCGGGGATGGCGAGCAGCACGCCGGCGGTGAAGGACCCGGTGGCCTGCACCAGCGTGGCGGCCAGAAATGCGCCGACCATGTAAATCGAGCCGTGCGCGAGGTTGATCATGTCCATGATGCCGAACACCAGCGTCAGCCCGGCGGCGAGCAGGAACAGCATCAGCCCGAACTGCAGGCCGTTGAGTGATTGCTCGAGGATCAGGATGCCGGACATGGATGGGGCGATGATAGACTGTCAGCGGTCGTTTGCCGGGCGTTTCCGGCGCATCGGCCAGACTGGAGACGACGATGTTTCTGCGCAATGCCTGGTATGTCGCGGCCTGGGACCACGAAGTCACCGCGGACAAGCCGTTCGGACGGATGATTCTCAACGAACCGCTGGTTCTCTACCGCAAGCGTGACGGCGGGGTTGTGGCGCTCGAAGACCGTTGCTGCCACCGGCATTACCCGCTGCACAAGGGAACCGTGGTGAACGATTGCCTTGAATGCTACTACCACGGCTTCACTTACGAGGGCAGCGGCAAGTGCGTGCGTGTTCCGGGACAGGACGTGGTTCCGCAAGCGGCGCGCGTCAGAAGCTATCCTGTGGCCGAACGCCATCGCTGGATCTGGGTGTGGATGGGCGATCCGGCGCTCGCCGACGAGTCGAAAATCACCGACTTTCACTGGATGGACGACCCGGGGTGGCGCGCGAAGGGCGCGGTCTACCACGTCAAGGGCGGTTACGAACTGGTCATCGAAAACCTGCTCGACCTCACGCATCTTTCTTTCGTGCACAAGTCGACCATTGGCAACTATGCGACGGCCGAAAAGGCCGAGGTCAAGACGCTGCGCACCGACAATGACGTGACGGTCGCGCGCTGGATCATCGACGCACCGGCGCCGCCCACATACGTCAAGGCGGGCGGCTTCAAGGGCAACGTCGATCGCTGGCAGTTCATCAATTTCACGCCGCCGTGCTTTGTCCGCCTGGACGTGGGTGCGCTGGACACCGGGAAAGGCGCAGCGGAGAAGAAACCCGGCGCGTTTTCCGCAGAGGGCGAGCTTTCCGGCGGCATCGAGATGCGCAACCTGAACGCAATCACGCCCGAAACTGAAAAAAGCTGCCATTATTTCTGGGCACAGGCGCACAACTTCCTGCTCGAGCAGCCGCAGGTGACCGAAATGCTGTTCCAGCAGATCGATCTGGCGTTCCGCCAGGATTGGGAGGTGTTTGAAACGCAGCAGCGTTGGATCGATATCGACCCTGCGGCCCCGCGCATCGATGTCAACGGCGACGCCGGCCAGATCCAGGGCATCAGGTTGCTGCGCCGGAAAATCGCCGAAGAAGCCGCGGCTGCAACGCCGCGCCCCGCCTAGAAACAACAAGGGGCGAGCAACTGCCCCGCCCCTTCGCCTGCATGGTGGCAGTGGCAGCCGGTGTCATTTCATCTTGCAGTCTTGGACGTAGGCGTCGCCGCGGTCCTTGAACACCGTGCCTATGGTTTTGTTGACGATGCGGCCCTGGTTGTCGCGGCCGACCACGCGCAGCACGTAGTTCTGTACCGGGTAGTGGTTGGTGTTGAACTTGAACGCGCCGCGCACCGAATCGAACTTGGCCGCCTTGATCGCCTTGCCCAGGGCCTCCTTGTCCTCGATCTTGCCCTTGACCCCGCGCACCGCCGAATCGATCAGCATCGCCGTATCGTAGCCCTGTGCGGCGTAGACGCTGGGCAGGCGTTTGTATTCTTTCTCGAATTCGGCGACGAATTTCTTGTTCGCGGCATTGTCAAAATCGAGCGCCCAGTGCGCCGTGTCAAACAGGCCCAGCATCGGCTCGCCCACCGGTCGGATGACATCCTGGTCCGAACCAAAGCCCGGTGTGATGAGCTGGATGTCCTTCGAGAGGCCGGCACCGACGAACTGCTTGATGAAGTTGATGCCCATGCCACCGGGTAAAAAGATGTACAAGGCGTCCGGTTTGGCCGCGCGCACCTGCGCCAGTTCGGCCGAATAGTCGATCTGGCCCAGTTTGGTGTACACCTCGTCGGCGACCTTGCCCTTGTAAAAGCGCTTGAAGCCGGCGAGCGAGTCCTTGCCGGCCTGGTAGTTGGGCGCAATCATGTAAACATTTTTGTAGCCCTTGGTGGTGGCGTGCTGCCCGGCCGCCTCGTGATAGGCGTCATTGGGCCAGGATGCGGCGAAAAAGTAGGGATTGCACTGCGCGCCTGCGAGCGGCGAGGGGGCCGCGTTCGGGCTGATGTAGTAGGTCTTGGTCGAAAACGCCTCGGGCACGGCCGCCAGCATGATGTTGGAGAACACGATGCCGGTGAGAAAATCGACCTTGTCGAGCTTGATGTTCTTTTCGGCCAGTTGCTTGCCCACCTCGGGCTTGAACTGGTCGTCCCCGATGATCACCTCTGCCGGCAGCCCGCCCAGTTTGTTGCCATTGAGCTTGACGGCCAGCATGAAGGCGTCGCGGATATCCGTGCCGATCGCGCCGCTGGGGCCGGACAGGGTGCTGATGAACCCGACCTTGACCTTGTCGGCGGCTTGCGCGGACAGTGAAGCGGCGAGTGCCGAGGCGACCACCGCGGTGGCGATCGTGGTGGAAAATGAGTGCTTTTTCATCAAAATTTCTCCCTAAAGGTGAAACGGCATGGCGGTGACCGGACGGCTTGGTCGAGAATAAACCAAAGGCCCGACCCGCACTAGCGCCATCACAAACATTGATGCGGATCCAGCCGGCGGCGTCTTGTACTCAAGGCTGCTGACGCGGGGTGATGTTTATTGCGGAAACATGATACTTTAGGCCTCAAATATATGGCTGGCGAGGTCACCTGTCAATGTGCGCCGGCTTCTGCCGCAGTCGTGCCGGGGCGGGCATGCCCGGCTGTGTAGAATGTTCTGCGGGTGCCGTGACACTTTGCGCCCCACCTTGGAGTGAATCGATGAGAATTGACGTCATTGGTGGAGGGCCGGCCGGCCTGTACTCCGCCATCCTGGCCAAAAAGAGCATGCCCAAGGCCGAGGTGAACGTGGTCGAGCGCAACCGTGCCGACGACACCTTCGGTTTTGGCATCGTCCTGTCGGACGAAACGCTCAATAACCTGCGCCTTGCCGACGAGCCCTCTTATCACGATATCGCCGTCAATTTTGCGTATTGGGATGACATCTATACGCACTACAAGGGCACGGTGCACAAGTCCTCTGGACATGGTTTTTCCGGGATAAAACGCCTCGCCCTGCTGCAAATCCTGCAGCGGCGTGCCGCAGCACTGGGCGTCAATGTCACCTACCAGGCCGAGGACAAGGGGCTGGCGGCACACCAGGGCGCCGACCTGATCGTCGCCGCCGACGGCATCGGCAGCGCGGTGCGCGAATCGCTGAAGGAGCACTTCAAGCCCGACGTCGACCTGCGACCCAACAAATTTGTCTGGCTGGGCGCCAACATGAACCTGCCCGGCTTCACCTACAGCTTCCAGGAAAACAAGGACGGCATCTGGAACCTGCATGCCTACCAGTTCACCGAGGGCGAATGCACGCTGGTGGTGGAGACCACCGACGATGCGTTCAGGAATTCGGGCCTCGCCATAGACGACGAAAAAGCCACCGCCGCCTATATTGAAAAAATATTCGCCGCGGAATTGCGCGGCCCCGACGGCAAGCAGAACAAGGTGCTGACCAACCGCTCGTTCTGGCGCAATTTCCCCACCATCAAGTGCGCTACGTGGCATTGTGAGAACGTGGTGTTGCTCGGTGATGCCGCGCACACGGCGCATTTTTCCATCGGTTCGGGCACCAAGCTCGCGCTCGAGGATGCCATCGCCCTGCACAAGGCGGTGATGGCCAACCCCGGCCACATCAAGGTGGCGCTGGGCGCCTACGAGACGGCGCGGCGCGAGGAGGCCGAGCGCATCCAGCACTCGGCCAACGTCAGCCTCGGTTTTTTCGAGAACGTCGGCCGCTTCTGGCACATGGACCCGGTGCAGTTCAATTTTGCGCTGATGAGCCGCTCCAAGCAGATTACCTACGAAAACCTGCGCCTGCGCGACCCGGCCCTGATACGCGACCTTGACGCCTGGTGGGCGAAAGAGGTGGCGCGGACCGAGCAACTCACGCTGCCGAAAAATTTCACCCCGCCGCCACCGCTGTTCTCGCCCTTCAGCCTGCGCGGCATGAAGCTATTCAACCGCGTGGTGGTGTCGCCGATGTGCCAGTACGCGGCGGTGGAGGGCGCTCCCACCGACTGGCACATGGTGCATTACGGTGCGCGTGCGCTGGGCGGGGCGGGCCTTGTCTACACCGAAATGACCTGCGTCGCCGCCGATGCGCGCATCAGCCCCGGTTGCGCCGGCATGTACGCGCCCGAGCACGCGCGGCAGTGGACGCGTATTGTCGATTTTGTGCACACGCAAAGCGACGCAAAGATCTGCCTGCAACTGGGTCACGCCGGACGCAAGGGTTCGACACAGCTCGCCTGGGAAAAAATAGACCGCCCGCTGCCCGAGGATTCGCCGCAATCACCAAAACGCAACTGGCCGATCCTGTCGGCCTCGCCGCTGCCTTATTACCCCGGCGTGTCGCAGGTGCCGCGTGAAATGGACCGTGCCGACATGGACCGCGTGCGCGACCAGTACGTCGCCGCGGCGCGCATGGCTGTCGACTGCGGCTTTGACATGCTCGAATTGCACATGGCGCACGGCTATTTGCTCGCGTCCTTTATTTCCCCGGTTACCAACCGGCGCAAGGACGAATATGGCGGGTCGCTGGAAAACCGCCTGCGTTATCCACTCGAAATTTTCGACGCCGTGCGCGCGCTGTGGCCGGCCGACAAGCCCATGGCGGTGCGCCTGTCGCTCACCGACTGGATGCCCGGCGGCCTCAGCGCGGCGGATGCCGTCGCCACGGCAAAGTTGCTCAAGGCACGCGGCTGCGACCTCGTCGACTGCTCCACCGGCCAGACCGACCCGGCTTCGCGCCCGGTCTACGGCCGCATGTACCAGGCGGTGTTCGCCGAGCAAATCCGCAACGAAGCGGGCATCGCCACCATGGCGGTGGGTGCCATTACCAGCGCCGACCAGGTCAATACCCTGGTCGCATCGGGGCGCGCCGACCTGGTGGCGCTGGCGCGGCCGCACCTCGCCAATCCCAATTTCACCCTGCATGCGGCTGCCGATTACGCCGCGGCGGGGTATGCTTTGCCCGCTGTAGCCTGGCCAAAGCAATATGAACCGGGCGCGCAGCAACTCAAAGGCCTCGCCGTCCGTGCCCGCGAAGACGCTGCGCAAAAACAACAGCAGGTGAAACCACCCAAGCCGGAGCGCGCGAAAAAGCGCGCGCCGACCTGGCGCTGACACATTGGGAGCCGCTAAGAATTGTCATTCTGAGGCCGCAAGCCGAAGAATCTGCTTTTTGCACATTATTAAAAGCAGATTCCTCGTTTCACTCGGAATGACAGAATGGGAAGTTATTAGAGTTGATTTTATTTGACAAGGATCGCTTTTGAGTACGCCAGCTTTCGATATCCGCGCCTTTCGCAGCGCCCTGGGTGTTTTTCCGACCGGTGTGGCGGTGGTCACCACGCGTGCCGCCGACGGCGGCCTGGTCGGCCTCACCATCAATTCGTTTTCCTCACTGTCACTCGAGCCGCCGCTGGTGCTATGGTCGCTCAACTCCAATTCGCCGTCCCTGTCGATGTTTCGCGACGGTTCGCATTTCACCGTCAACATCCTCGCGCAGGAGCAGGCCAACCTGTCGCAGCGATTTGCCTCGCGCATCCCGGACAAGTTCGCCGGCATTGAGTTTCGCACCGGCGCGGGCGGCTCGCCGCTGATCGTCGATTGCGCCGCCTGGCTGGAGTGCCGCACCCATTCGCACCAGGACGCCGGCGACCATATCCTGTTTATCGGCGAAGTCGAGCGCTTCGAGCGCACCGACAAGAAACCGCTGATTTTTTGCGGCGGCAAGTATGTGTTCAGCGAACGCGAAGCCGATGCCGCCGCGCTGACCAACTGGGGTTGGGGGTTGTAGTCGCTGCGTACTGCGGGCGTGCACTGGCGCATGTTGCGGTGAATTGGCAGTAGCCGCAGCGGTGGAGCGGCTGTTACACGATGGCGCACAAGCCGCCAATGGGGGAGGTCGATGATGCGCGCACTGATTACCGTATGCATTGGGATGCTCCTGGCCGCGAACGCGATCGCGCAGGGCTATCCGACGCGGCCGGTGCGCATCGTCATCCCGCTCTCCTCGGGCGGCACCACCGACGTGCCCGGCCGCATCATCGCGCAACGCCTGTCCGAGACGCTGGGCCAGCAGTTTTTCGTGGAAAATCGCCCCGGCGCCGGCGGCACCATAGGCACCGATTTTGTCGCCAAGTCAAAGCCCGATGGTTACACCCTGCTGCTGATGGCCACGCCGCATGTGATCACCGCCAACCTGTACAAGAACCTGCCGTACAACACTCTCGCCGATTTTGTCCCGGTGATCCGCATCGCATCGGGCCCCTATGTGCTCACGGTCCATCCTTCGCTGGGCGTCAATTCTGTGAGGGAGTTGATTGCCCTCGCCAGGGCCAACCCGGGCAAGATCGACTATGTCAGCTCGGGCAACGGCAGCCTGCAGCACCTGACCGGCGCACAATTTGCGTACATGGCGGGCATCGAGCTCACCCATGTGCCCTACAAGGGCAGTGCGCCGGCGCAACAGGACTTGCTGGCGGGCATGGTCAAGCTGGGCTTTCCCGGTACGCCCATCGTCATTCCGCACGTCAAGGCCGGGCGGCTGAAGGCGCTCGCCGTGACCACGGCGCAGCGTTCGGCGCAAATGCCCGATGTGCCGACTGTTGCCGAGGCGGGCGTGCCCGGCTTTGAGTCGCTGTCCTGGGTGGGGCTGATCGCCCCGGTCGGCACGCCGCCGGAAATCGTCGCAAAACTGCATGACGAAATCGCCAAGCTGTTGCGCCTGCCCGATGTGCAGCAACTGCTGGCCGCCTCCGGCATGGAAGCGACGCCGACCACGTCGGAGGAATTCGGCGCCTACCTGAAAAAAGAATACGACAAGTGGGGCAAGGTGGTGCGCGACTCGGGGGCGACGGTGAACTGAGCAAAATGTCCAGGCAGCCGTCGCTTGCGCGGCATGGCCCTGCATAGCATAAAGTTGCTACACCATTTCGATTCTTGCAACGACGGCAAGGCCGTGCTGCAGCCGTCGCCTGAAGTATAATTTTCCCCGCACACCAGCACGCCAACGCGGGACTCCATGACCGGGGCCCGCGTTTGTTTTTACGGCCCCCGATGAAACCCTCCGCCACCACCACCGCCCGCCCGCTGCCCGCCTTGCGCAAAAATGCGCGCGGTGAGCGCCGCGTCGACTATCGCGCCGTGCTGGCCTTGTCGCTGCCCTTGATTGCCAATGCCGGCAGCACCGCCATTCTCAACCTCACCGACACCTGGTTCCTCGGCCGGATTTCGACCGAGGCCCTCGCCGCGATGGGTGCGATTTTCTGGCTGATGCTGGCGTTTTTTTTGCTGATGTTCGGTATCGGCATGGGCGTGCAGACGCTGGCGGCGCAGGCCTGGGGCGCCGGGCGCAAGCATGAAGCCGCGGCGGCGGCGTGGACCGGCTTCTGGAGCGCTTTTGTCACCATCCCGTTTTTTGTGCTGCTCGCCTTTTCCGGCGGCTGGCTGCTTGCGCCTTTTCACCTGCCGGCCGAAGTTGAGCGCCTGGCGCTGGAATTCTGGTTTCCGCGCATGCTCTGCGGCGCGGCTGCCGTGGCGTTGTTTGCCATCACCGGCTTTTTCAACGGTGTCGGCCGCACCCGCATGACTTTCGGGGTCATGGCGGTGGTGATGGTGCTTAACGTCGTGCTCAACCAGCTGCTGATTTTCGGTCTCGACATGGGCATCGCCGGTTCGGCCTGGGCATCGAACATTGCGGTGTTCGTCGGCGTGCTGATGGCGCTGGCGGCGTTTTTGTCAAAAGGACTCGCGATCGAAACCGCGTCGCGAAAGGGATGGCGGCCCGATGCCGGGCGCATAGGAGGCCTGCTTCTGGTCGGCCTGCCCATGGGGCTGTCGCCCGCCGCCGACGTCATCGGTTTTGCCTTGTTTCAGTTGATGCTGGTCGGCCTCGGACCGGTCGAGGGCGCGGCGACGCAAATCGTCATGATGCTCACCTCGGTCGCCTACATGCCGGCGGTGGGCATGGCCATCGCCGCGACCACCCTGGTCGGCCAGTCCATAGGCGCGGGTGACAAGGACTGGGCTTATCGCGTCGGCAACGCGGTGACGGTGCTCGCCATCCTCTACATGGGCGCGATGGGCCTGGTGCTGGCGCTGGGCGGGCCGTGGTTTGTGGCCTTTTTTACCACCGCCGGCGATGCGCGCGCCGCCGAGGTGGTGAAGCTGGGTACGGTGCTGATGTGGATTGCCGCCGGCTACCAGGTATTCGACGCGCTGCATCTTGGCGCCAACTTCAGCCTGCGCGGTGCCGGCGATGCGCGCGTGCCGGCGCTGATGCTGCTCGGCTTGTCCTGGTTCGGTTTTGTGCCGCTCGCCCACATGCTGGCGTTTGCGCCCGGCCAGGGTTGGGTGGATTTCCTGCCGCAGTTCGGTATGGGCTCAGTGGGAGCCTGGCTGGCCGCACTGACTTACATGATCGCAATGAGCCTCGCGCTGGCATGGCGCTGGCGCTCGGGGGCGTGGCGGAAAATCCGCTTGTAGCGAGGGGCGATGGCTGGAAAGCCGCGCCAGATAAGGGTTTCCAGTCGATATCATCTAATTCTTGATTGTTCCGCACTGCTGGTCAGCCGCGTGTTTTTGGGGGAATGGCGGCTTTGTTCCAGGGGCGATTGGCCGATATCGGCCAGAAGCGGTCGCTCTACCCGAACCGAAGTTCTCGCAGCCCACCGCTTTTTAGCCCTCAATTCTTCGCACGCAAATCGCATGCGAAATGGCCTAGCTAAACTTCTAGATTGGGATCAGATCGCTAAATAGTCTACGACGATGGTTCAATTCCCCCTCGCCTCCACCAATTTAAAATACCAACCAATTCTCCGGTTGGTATTTTTTGCCTACTTCCGCGTGTTCACGGGCGTTAGCGCGGAGTGCCGCGGACTTCGGATTTGTGTCCCGACTGCGATTCTGCGCACATTCCGCTCTCAAAGGGATTTTCCTACCCATTTAGACAAGAACAATCTGCGAGCGCATGCTGTAGAGCACGAATAACACCTCTTCCTGCTCCCTTTGACCAATGTTATTTTTCTTCAGGGCGGCTAAGGCGTCATCTAGCACTGCCATGAACTCCAGGGCCGAGATATTCATCCCTTTATGGGCAGCTAACATATCCTTGCCCTCGTAGACATTGGGGCCACCGGTGCCAGTAATAAAGAAAGTGGCAGCGGCATTCTTTAGCTTCGCAATATCGCTGTCTGCAAACCGAGTAGCAATGGCCTTGTTCGCCATGTGATTGTCCACTACATCGTTCGCCAGCCTGGTGATGCCTTCGGTGCCGCCCAAACGTTCAAAAAGTGATTTACTCATAATTTCACTCCTATTTTAATAAAAGGTTGTTGCAACCAAGCCGTGTTGCAGCCTTATTAGCATAGCATTGCAAAAAAGAGACTACCAGTACAAAATCTGTAGTAGTGGCAATTATCAGCAACTGAACCAAACAGGAGAAATGCAGTGACTTCTTACGGACAATTTTGTCCATTGGCCCGGGCCAGCCAATTGCTTTGCGAGCGATGGACCTTTATTGTGGTTCGTGAATTGATAGCGGGCAGCACACGATTTAATCAGCTGAAAAAGGGCGCGCCATTGATGTCGCCATCATTACTGTCCACCCGCCTCAAGCAACTCGCCCAGGCAGGGGTAATAGACATCAGAGGCAGCAAGGGAAACTATAGCTATACGCTGACATCTGCCGGGCGCGAGTTGCGCCCGCTCATCGAGCTGCTCGGTGCATGGGGCCATCGCTGGGCGCCGTCAAGCTTAAACAAAAGTGACCTGGATGCCGGTTTATTGATGTGGGACATACGGCGCACCGTTGACCCTGCGTTGTTCCCAAGGAAGCGCATTATCGTGCAATTCGAATATCCGGATGCCCCAAAAGGCAGCCACCAGTGGTGGCTAGTCAGCGAAAACGGTGAAGTAGAACTTTGTTTGACTGATCCCGGCTACGATATTGATATTTTCATCAAGTGCTCACTTAAGACGATGTCTGCGGTGTGGATCCGTCAGCAGACCTTTCTTGATGCAGTAAAAAAAGGGGATATCAAGGTTTCGGGTGACTCAAGGTTGACCACTAAGCTGCAAGGATGGTTACGTTCAAGTCAGCTGGCCAGACTTGGCTCGATAGGCGAAATACCGGAATTGGCATGGAAGCTTGGCTGAGCCGGTCGGAAGCCTGTAGACACGCCAGCCAATTGGGCTGTACCCGGTTTTAAGGACACTTTGTTCAGGCGATTACTTTGGGGAACGCGATCCGTCCGCTTTGGGTCGAGGCTGTGTGAAAACGTACCAAACCTGTAAACGGTGTCGAGGCCCCACGCGTTAATTCCACTGTCACGGTATTGGCGGGGGCGAACAAATGAAGCGATTCATCGAGGGCGAAGACCGAAAGCAGGTTACCTTGCTGCCCGAGTGTCTGGAGGACTACATCGGCGAGGACAATCCGGTGCGGGTCGTTGATGTGTTTGTGGATGAACTTGACCTGGCTGGACTCGGGTTCGATGGGGCGGCGCCGGCGGCCACTGGGCGACCGGGCTACCACCCGTCGGTACTGCTCAAGCTGTATATCTACGGGTACCTGAACCGTATTCAATCGAGCCGGCGCCTGGAGCGAGAAACCGAGCGCAATCTTGAACTGATCTGGCTTACCGGACGGCTGACGCCGGACTTTAAAACCATCGCCGATTTCCGCAAAGACAACGGCGCGGCCATCCGTCGTGTGTGCCGCGAATTCGTCCTCCTGTGCCGGAACCTGAATCTGTTCTCGGAGGCCATCGTTGCCATCGATGGTAGTAAATTCAAGGCGGTCAACAACCGCGACAAGAACTTCACCGACCGCAAGCTACAGGCTCGTATGGCGCAGTTGGAGGAGAGCGTTGGCCGCTACCTTGAGGAGCTCGATCGAGCGGATCGCCAGCCTTCGGCGGTGAGCGAGAGCCGCGTCTCCCGCATAAAGGAGAAAATCACCTATATCAAAGGACAGATGCAAAGTCTCCAGCAGATCGGTGTCCGGATGCAGGCGGCGCCCGATCATCAGGTCTCGCTCACGGACCCCGATGCCCGATCCATGGCGACAAGCGGCAGAGGCACCGGTGTGGTGGGATACAACGTGCAAGCTGCTGTGGATGCTAAACACCATCTGATCGTCGCCCACGAAGTGACCAACGTCGGACACGACAGAACGCAGCTCTCGCCGATGGCGCAACAGGCGGCACGCGCGACTGGGCAAGGCGATCTGACAGTGCTGGCCGACCGGGGCTATTTCAGCGGAGAGCAAATCCGCGAATGCGAGCAGCAGGGCATAGCTGCATTAGTCCCTAAACCACTCACCTCCAACAGTAAGGCGGCTGGGCGTTTCGACAAACGTGATTTTATTTACATCGCGCAAAGTGACGAATACCAATGCCCGGCGGGGCAGCGCGCAATTCGGCGCTTCACCACGACAAGTACTGGTCCTCTGCGTGCCCACGCTGCAAACTAAAAGCACAATGCACGACAAGCGACTATCGCCGGATCACTCGATGGGAGCACGAGGATATTCTGGAGCGCATGCAAGTTCGACTTGAACGCACACCGCAGGCTTCCAAGCTTCGCCGCTCGACCATTGAGCACACGTTCGGAACACTCAAGGCATGGATGGGGGCGACTGATTTCTTAACCAAGACATTGCCACGCGTCAGTACCGAGATGAGCCTGCATGTGTTGGCCTACAATCTGAAAAGAATGATGCAGATCTTAGGTACAAAGGTCCTGATGGACGCGATGAGGGCGTAATACGCCGTCTTTTTACAAAATTCGAGGTCACTTCCCGAGTTCGGCAGCAAAAATCGCCCGCTCTATCGCACATGCGGCAAAACCAGCGGAAGTATTTTTACGTTTCCACACAGCCTCGGTCGTAAGCAGACAAAGTTGAACGGTTTCACCATGCACCCTATGGCCGAAAAGCCCCGCCAGTAGGGGTTTTCCAGCGTATGAAGGAACACTCTGGGTCAGACGCCCCGGCAGAGGTTACGCCGCCTGTTGCCAGGGCTTCACGGCACGCACGATCTCACGACCATTTTCTTCCTTGGTCTTTTCCAGATCGTAGTACGCCTGCATGTTGAGCCACCACTGGGCATCGGTGCCGAAGAACCGCCCCAGGCGCAGCGCAGCATCGGCCGTAACGCTGCGCGTTCCGTCGAGGATTTCCTTGACGCGTGTTTGCGTCATGCCCGTATCTGCCGCCAGGCGATAAGCCGATATGCCCATCGGGTCGAGGAAGTCATTGCGCAACACTTCGCCCGGTGTCACGAGTGCTATTTTTCGCTTGGCCATTTTGCTTGGCTCCTTGTGTTCATCTCAGTGATAGTCAACAAACTCAACGTCATGTACTTCGCCATCCTGCCATTTGAAGCAAAGCCGGTATTGCTCGTTGATGCGGATGCTCCATTGGCCCTTGCGGTCACCCTTGAGCGCTTCCAGCCGGTTTGCCGGCGGGATATTGAGGTCTTGCAGGCGCGTCACCGTATGAAGTTGAAACAACTTTCTGTACGCGGTCTTTGCAACAGGGGCGGTTACGCTTTTTACAAACTCGCGATTCCAGATGGACTCGGTGATCTTGTCCGCAAAGGATCGAATCATTTAAAGATGCTATCGAATAGCGATAGTAAAGTCAATTCCCCCGACGCGGGGCGCGCCAGATGGCATGTTGTTCGCCCAGTCACCCAATATGAGATTGATTGGCGGCTGGCCGCTTCGCCGTAAATAGGCTGGAAACCCGCACCAGTCATGGCTTTCCAGCCTATTGCCCTGCGGTGCCTACGTTCCCAGCTTCTTCTCAAGCGCCAGCAGGTCGCGCTTGCGCTCGCCGGTTTTCCTGGCCGGTATGCCGACGTACATGGCAAAGGCTTCAAGATCATGTGCGATGAGTGTCATGGCGCCGGCGGCCGCGCCTTCGCCCACCGTCACGCCCGGAAGGATGGTGCTTCCGGAACCGATGATGGCATGACGGCCGATGGTGACTGCGCCGTGCTGCACGCGGCGAAAGCGTTCGGGCACGGTGGGATTGGCCATGAACTCGCCGGAGTAGTCGTCGCTGGAGGAGAAGACGCCGACCCGCGTGGACAGGCTGGCGAAATCCCCCACGCTGATCGACTCCTTGCCGATGAGGCTGGCGAAACAGCTGATATGGATGTGCTTGCCGATGCGGATTCCGCCGCTGCCGGCAGAGAGGATGCAAAAATCGTCGATGCGCACATGGCTGCCAATGGTGATGTTCGCGGCGTTGTAAATGCGCGCCGCGTCGCTGATGAGGACGTCCTCACCCAGGCCGGCAAAGCCCATAGCCTCCAATTGCGCCCTGGCAAGAAAAGCCATGTGTCGAATCCTAGTCCGGGGCCGCGGCGTGACACCAGTCGCGCCACAGCCCCTGGTAAATGTTTTCCAGGTCCCGCGCCACCCGCGCCGGGTCGGCGAAGGGCGCGGCGAGGAATTTATCGCGCAGGCCGGCACGCACTCGCGCCAGCGCCGGCAGGTCGCCGGCACAACGCCTGGCAATATTGACATACTCATCCGCCGAGTGCGCGATGAATTCGGGCAGCCCGGCGCTTTGCATGATCATCGCACCGCAGCGGCCAAGCGCGTTGTCCCCCGCCCGCGTAATCACCGGCACGCCCATCCATAGCGAATGAAACGTGGTGGTGCCGCCGGTGCAGGGGAAGGGATCGAGCAGCAGGTCGCATTCCTGCAGGCAGTTAAAAAAGCCGGACAGGCTCTGCCGGCCGCGAATGCTGATGCGGCCGGGCGCTACGCCGCCTTCGGCAAAAAATGCCAGCAGCGGGCCGGACACCGCGGCCTGCTCGCCATGTTCGAGCACCATGATCAAGCGCGAACCTTCAATTTCGGCCAGCATGCGGCGCCACAGCGCGAACACGGCCTGGTTGAGTTTGCGCCTGGCGTTGAGCGAGCCAAAGGTGAGCGCCCCGGTGGTGAGCGCCGGAAGCGGGTTGGCCGGCGGCGCGCTGCGCTCGGGCGCGAAGCAAACGCAGCTCGCGGTCGTGCGCAGCAGCGCTTCGGTCTGGACGTGCTCGGTCATGCCCGGCGGGTCGAGCATGGCGTCGCTGATGCGATAGCCGACCTGTGGCAGGCCGGTCGAGCCGAGGTAGCCCATGTAGGTTGCCTGCACCGGCGCCGGTTGCTGCGCGAATACCCCCAGCCGGTTGCCGACGGTATGGCCCGACAAGTCAACCAGAACGTCTATGCCGTCGGCTTCGATTGCGGCGGCGGCCTGGCCGTCATCCATGCCGCTGATATTTTTCCATGCTGGCACCAGTGATTGCAGGCGGCGCGACACTGCATCTGCCGCCGGCCAGTTGTAATAGCAGTGAATCCTTACCCGGCCGGCGTCGTGTTTGGCAAACAGGGACTCGAGGAAATAGGCGCTGGAGTGGCCGCGAAAATCCGCCGAGACATAGCCGACGTTGAGGACTTTGTCCGCATCGCGCGGGTTGCGATGCCTGCGCGGCGCCGCCGGCAAGGGGTAGCGTTGCGCCCATTGCCGGCGCGCTTCGAGCGCCGCTCCGGCAGGGGCTTGAGGTGACTGGTCGAGCAGGCAAATGAGGCTGTTGTGCGCTTGTTCAAAATCAGGCGCCGCGGCAATGGCGGCGCGGTAAAGCCTTTGGGCTTCTTCGTGCTCGCCCAGTTCGTCACGCAGCAGCGCGAGGTTGTAAATGGGCTCGACGCGCCCGGGGGCAAGCTGCATTGCCGCCGTGCCGGCGGCAATCGCGCCGGCCGCATCCCCGGCCGCCTTGAGCAGCACCGACAGGTTGGTCTGCAGCGAAAAATCATCGGGTGCATGGACGATGGCGAGCTTGAGAAACGCAATGGCCGGTTCGTTTTGCTTGTGTTCCAGCGCCAGTTGCGCCGCCTCGCGCGCCGCCTCCGCCGGCGCGCCATCGGACCGGCAAAGCTGTTGGTACGCGGCCAGCGCATCCTGCCACCGGCCCTGGTCGCGCAACAGTCGCGCCGACTGCAGCAGGCTGTCGGGGGAGGGGGCGGAGCGCCACAATGATTTCAGCAGCGTGGCGAACATCGCGCTTTTCCCACAACTGTCCCCGGTTCAGCCGTGCTTCGCCATGGCGTCGGCGAGGGCGGCGCAGACCGTGGCAATGGCTTTGGCGTCAAGCTGTAGATGAAAGGGCAGTCCTATCATCGATGTTGACAGTGCACGCGCAACGGGCAGGTCGCCGGCGACCGGCGCGGCGGCAAAGGCCGGGTGGTCGCCCAGTAGGGGCAGGTACCACATGCGTGTTTCTATGCCCCTGGCCTTGAGCGCCGCGGCAACCGCGGTATTGGCAATGCCCGCCGGCAGGCGCACTTGCATGATGGAATAAATACCGTCCTCAGGACGCTGCTGCAACATTATTTGCGGGCAGCTTGCGCGCAGGGCGGCCAGGTAGTCGGCGTGCAGCTTGCGCCGCCGCGCCATTCTGTCCGGCCACGATTTCAGGGCGGCCAGCCCGACCGCGGCGTGGTACTCGCTCAGTTTGGCGTTGCTGCCCGGACCCATGGCAAGGCCGGTCGAAATATCGATGCCGAAATTGCTGAGTTGCTTGAGCGCGGCTATCAGCGGCTTGCTTTGTGCGCACACCAGGCCGCCCTCGCCGATGCCGAAGGTCTTGGTGGCGTGAAAGCTGTAGACCACGGTAGTGTGCTCGCCGACCATTTGGTTGCCAAACGCCCCCGCCGCATCGATGAGCACCGGTATGCCGGTGTCGGCGGCAAAGTCGTCCCAGGCCTTTAGCGGTTGCGGGCAGCCATAAGTCGCCACCGGCATGACGCAGTCGATTTTTTGCCGGCGCGCGAACTCGCGCGCCGTGTCGGCGCCCAGCAGCCAGGATTGCGCATCCACATCCGCGATCACCGGCGTCATCCCGGCGCGCAGCACGGCGGTCGCCGTCGCGACAAAGGTCAGTGCCGGCAGCAATACCTTTGCGCCGCGCGGCAGGCCCAGGGCCGTCAGTGCCAGCTCCAGACCGAGCGTGCAATTGGCCACGCTGCAGCGACTGGGTGCCGGTTTGCCCAGCAGCGAGCCGAGTTGCTCTTCAAAGCGTAATACCAGGGGGCCGTAGTTGGTGTACCAGCGCGCTGCGTCCATTTCGCGCAGGTAGGGTAGCACTTCGGTATGCTCCGGCATGTCCGGCAACAGCAAACGAATGGGGCTCACGGTGTCTCCGGACTGCTGTGCAATTGACCGCCCGTTGTCTGCAAAACAGTCTGCAATGCGCCATCTGGCGCGGGTTTCCAGCATATTACTCTCAAGGTCGTTTGCCACCCGGCGGGGCCACATCCACACCCTTGAGGCCGGCGCGCTCTATCGCAGACTGGATGAGTCCGGATGTCCGCGCCCCGGCGATGAGCCGGTTCACGGCGGCAAGCCTTGCCGCTTCGCCCTTGCCTACAATGATGGCCTGTTCCACGCCGTAAAAGTTGTCCGGTAACACCCGCACGTCCGGGTTTTTCGCGGCGGCATCGAGCAGGCGCGGGCGGCTGGCGGCGTAGACGTCGATTTCGCCCTCGGCGAGGCGCTTGATGGCGAGGTCCATGGAGCCCGGCGGGTTGGGTTTGAGTTCGGCGTGGCGCAGTGCGCGCTGCAGGTAGAGGTGGCCGGCATCGCCCTCGCCAACGCCGATGCGCACGCCCGGCAGGTCGACTTCGGCGGCCTTGAGCAGCGGCGAGCTTTTCGGCACGAGGTAGGAGTTCCAGGCGAGTAGATAGGCCTGGGAGAAGTCCACATCGCGCGCACGCTCGGCGTCGTAGGCGACAAAGCCGATGTCGGCGGCGCCGCCTTTGACGCTGTCAATTACCGCCTGCGGGGTGGCGACCGGCGCGATAGTGACGGCCACGCCGAGGCGTTTGCCGAGCTCGCGCGCGAGCTCGGCCGCCGGTCCGCTGATGGCGCCGGTCTTGGGGTCCTGGCGCGCCTGTGACGGATTGGAGGCGAGGTAAGTGGCACGTAGTGGTGCGGTGGTGGAAAAATCCGCGGCCTGCAGCGGCAGCGTGAACAGCACCGGCAGCAGGGCGAGAGCGTGCAGTTTTTTAAACATCAGCTTGAACATCGGCGACCCGCCTAGTCGGCTTTTGCGCCGCTGGCCCTGATCACCCTGGCCCAGCGCGCGGTTTCGCTTTGCATCAGGTTGGCAAGGCCCTCGGGCGCGGTGCCCACCGGCTGGAAATAAATGCGTAAAAGCCTTTCGCGCACTTCCTGGCTGCGGATGATGGTGTTGAGCTCGCGCGACAGCCGGTCGATGACCGGTTTGGGCGTTTTGGCCGGGGCGACGATGCCTATCCAGGCGCTCGATTCAAAACCGGGGAAGCCCGCTTCGGCCACCGTCGGCAGGTCGGGCAGTACCACGCTCTTGACGCTGCTGGTGACCGCGATGGCCTTGAGTCTCCCGGCCTGCACCAGCGGCATGGCCACACCCGGCACGACAAAGCCGGCGGCGATCTGGCCGTTGAGGATGGCGGTGTTCACCTGCGGGCTGCCCGGGTAGGGGATATGCACGATGTCCATGCCGGTCTGCATTTTCAGCAATTCCATGGTGAGGTGCGAAGCGCTGCCGTTGCCGACCGAGCCGAAGTTGAGCTTGCCCGGGCGTGCTTTGACGTAGTCGACAAACTCCTTGACGGTGTTCACGCCCAGCTTCGGGTCGACGATCAGCACATTGGGGCTCAACGCCGCGAGGGTGATGGGGGCGAGTTCCTTGAACGGGTCGTACTCCATTTTTTTGTACAGCACGGTGTTGACCGCCAACGGGCCGGGGATGGACAGGCCGATGGTGTAACCGTCGGGCGCGGCCTTGGCGACGAGGCCGGTACCGATATTGCCGCCGGCGCCCGGTTTGTTCTCGACCACCACCGGCTGGCCCAGTGCCTGTGACAGCTTGTCATTGAGCAGGCGCGCGATCAGGTCGGGCGAGCTGCCGGGGGGGAAGGGCACGATCAGGTGGATGGCTTTGGACGGCCAGGCTTCGGCGGCATATAGCGGGGACAGCAGTGCCGATACGGTCAGCGTCAGGGCGATCAGTAAAACGCGCATCAAACCTCCTTGTTATATTTAATGGGAGCGCCGACTAAAATTTTATGCCGTCATCCCCGCGAAAGCGGGGATCCACCTTGATGTAAAGCGTCGATTCAATGAATCAAAATGGATTCCCGCTTTCGCGGAATGGACGGGGCTATTCAGTGCTTCCCCATATCAGCCTGGCCAAATTGTAGCCGCAGCGCCTTCAGTCCGCGCTCAGTCCGCCTCGCGCCCCAGCCAGGCACCGTTGCGCGTGAGCGCGGCTTGCAGTGTCGTCACATCGAGTGCGCGCGGCACGCCGCCCGATTGCAGCGCCATCGCCGCAGCCGTGCCCGCCGCCTCACCCATGACAAAGCAGGCGCCGCTGACGCGGGCCGCCGACTGGCCTTCCTGGGTCATCGAGGCGCAGCGCCCGGCGACAAACAGGTTGTCGACGCGCCGCGGCACGATCATGCGGTAGGGCAACTGGTTAAATCCGCGCGAGCCCTCGGCCTGCCAGAGCCAGTTCACGTCACCGGCGACATGGCGTTCCAGCGGCCAGCCGTTGACACCGATGGTGTCGGCAAAGTCGCGGCAGGCGATGACGTCCTCGCCCGACAGTGCGTAGTCGCCCGTGACGCGCCGCGTTTCGCGTATGCCGACCTGGGTGGCGATGTCGAGAACATAACTGTTGGCGAACCCCGGCACGCGCGCCTTGAGGAAGCGCATGTAGTCGCGGATTTGCCGTCGTCCCTCGATTTCTCCGGCGGAGAACTGCGCAGCATCGGTGCCGTCCATGGCCTGCCCGGCGGCGTTCCTGATTTGCGTGATGTTGGCGCGCCACTCGGCTGGATTTTTCATCGGCCGCACGATGGCGCCCATGCGCGGGAAGCTGAAGTCACCGCTTGCCTGCGCCTCTTGCATCAGGTGCGGTATGTCATTGATCGCCGGCAGGGCCTTGTCGGCGTCGACGTTGTTGACGCGGAACATCAGTGTCGGATAGAGAAGATGGCCGTCGGCGTCGCCTTTTTCAAAGGGTGCGCCGGCCCAGGCGGCGAGGTCGCCGTCGCCCGAGGCGTCGATGAACATCCGTCCGCGGATGGCCCCGCGCCCGGACTTGGTCTCGACCAGCAGGGCGCCGATAAGCGAGTCTGATTTCATCGCCGCACCCGCGGCCAGGGCGTGGAACAGCAGCTTTGCGCCCGCTGCGAGCAGCATGTCGTCGGCGGCGCATTTGTAGGCGGCCATGTCGTAGGCCTGTGCTTTTGTCCTGCCGAATATGGTGTGGGGTTCATTGAGGCCTTCGAGGCTGGCGATACGCCCCAGCAACTCCTCGGCGACGCCATGCACGACGCGGCGGATGTCACCGTGCACATTGGCGAACAGCCCGCAGAAATTGGTCACCCCGGCGGCGGTGCCCATGCCGCCAAGAAAGCCGTAGCGCTCCACCAGCAGCGTCGTGGCGCCGGCGCGCGCCGCGGCCGTGGCGGCGGCAATGCCGGCCGGTCCGCCGCCCAGCACCACCACATCGGCTTCGGCGATGACCGGGGTGCGACGGGCGGGCTCGGCGATGCTTGTCGTCATGAGACTCTACGCATAAAGACGTCATTCCCGCGCATGCCACTCCGGGGACTAGAGCGGGAATCCATGGGGTTGAGCATTTTCGCTTTGCGACCAAACCCCATGGATTCCGGGTTCGCCTGCGGCACCCCGGAATGACGGGACGGATGAATAACGGGCAATGCGTTTCGGAACGATTAACCCGCCCGCAATTTGAAGCGCTGCAGCTTGCCTGTCTCGGTGCGCGGCAGTGCGGTGGCAAAGGCGATGGCGCGCGGATATTTGTAGGGGGCGATGCTGGCCTTGACGTAGTCCTGCAGTGTTTTGGCCATGGCGTCGCCGGCGCCAAACCCCGGCCTGAGCACGACAAAGGCCTTGACGATCTGGCCGCGCTCCTCGTCGGCCACGCCGACGACGCCGCACTCGGCCACCGCCTCGTGCGCGAGCAGGCAGGACTCCACTTCCGGACCGGCGATGTTGTAGCCGGCCGAGATGATCATGTCGTCGGTGCGGGCCTGGTAGAAAAAATAACCGGCCTCATCCATCTTGTAGGCGTCACCGGTGAGGTTCCAGCCGTTCCTGACGTAGTTCTTCTGCCTTGTGTCGGCGAGGTAACGGCAACCGGTGGGGCCCTTGACCGCGAGCTTGCCGACCACGCCCGGCGGGCAGGGCTTGCCCGCCTCATCCACCACCATCGCCTTGTAGCCGGGAATGACGTGGCCGGTGGCGCCGCGGCGCACCGACTCAGGCGTGTGCGAAATGAAAATATGGATCATTTCCGTCGACCCCAGGCCGTCGATGATCTCGATGCCGGTGGCGTTCTTGAACAACTGGCGCGTGGCATCGGGCAGCGCTTCGCCGGCCGAGACGCATTTCCTCAGGCTCTTGATGTTGAACTTGGGCACCAGGCCGGCCATTTGGCGGTAGAAGGTCGGTGCGGTAAAGCACACCGTGGCCCGGAAGTCCTGCACGACTTTCAACAGCAATTCAGGGGAGAGCCTTTCCATCAACACCGTCGAGGCGCCGAAACGCATGGGGAAGGCGAGCATGCCGCCCAGGCCAAATGTGAAAGCGAGCGGTGGCGTGCCGCAGAAAATGTCATTGCGCATGGGCTTAAGGCAGGAGCGCGGAAAGCAATCGCACATGGCGATGACGTCGCGGTGGAAATGCATGGTGCCCTTGGGCTCGCCGGTGGTGCCCGAGGTAAAGGCGATCAGGGCGACGTCCTCGGCGGCGGTGTCGCAGTTGCGAAAACCGATGGGCTTGGTCGCGAGCCTGGCTTCGAGGCCTTGCGCCGAGGTATCGTTGAAATACACCACCTGCTTGAGGTCGGCGCAAAAATACTCGCCCGGCTTGCGGCAGTTTTCCATTTCCTCGGCGAGGCCGATGTCGCACAGTGCAGCGCCGACCTTCGCCTTGTCAATGACTTGCTTTAATTCCTTGGCACGCAGCAAAGGCATGGTCGCTACGGCGATCATGCCGGCCTTGATCACGCCGAACCAGCACGCGGCCATCATCGGGTTGTTGGCGCCGCGCAGCAGCACGCGGTTGCCCGGTACGAGCTTCAGGTCATCGACCAGCACATGGGCGATCTGGTTGGCGCGCGCCAGCAACTGGCGGTAGGTGGCGTACACCGGCCGGCCGTCGACGGACGTCCAGATCACCGGGCTGTCGGCGTGGCCGGCGGCGACGGCGCGATCTAGCAGCAGCGCCGCGGCATTCATGCGCTCCGGGTATTGCAGTTCCGGCAGGTCGAAAATCAATTCCGGCCACTCCCCGCGCGGCGGCAGCTTGTCGCGTGCAAAAGTGTCGATATGTGCGGTGCGTGCCATGGTTACCGTTCCCGGCTATTTCTGCAGCGTTTCTCTTGCGATGATGAGTTTTTGCACTTCGGTCGCGCCCTCGTAAATGCGCAGTGACCTGATTTCGCGATACAGCCGCTCGACGATGTTGCCGTGCCTGACGCCCTCGCCGCCGAACATCTGCAGCGCGCGGTCGATGATTTGTTGCGCGTTTTCGGTGGCGACCATTTTCGCCATTGCCGCTTCGCGCGTGGCGCGTCCGCCCTTGACATCGCGCAGCCAGGCGGCGCGATAGGTGAGCAGGGCGGCGCTGTCTATGCCGGTGGCCATGTCGGCGACCGCCGCCTGGGTGAGCTGGAAGTCGGCGAGGGTCTGGCCGAACATCTTGCGGCCGCTTGCACGCGCCATCGCTTCATCGAGGGCGCGACGGGCAAAGCCCAACGCGGCCGCAGCCACCGAGGCGCGGAATATGTCCAGCGTCTGCATTGCCAGTTTGAAGCCGCCGCCGGCCGCACCGAGGCGGTTTGCGGCGGGCACTTTGCAGTTGTCAAAACGCAGCGTGGCCAGCGGGTGCGGTGCGATGACCTCGATGCGCTCGGCAATGGCCAGGCCGGGTGTGTCGGCGTCGACGACAAAGCCGCTGATGCCGCGCGCGCCGGGCGCCTCGCCGGTACGCGCAAAGACGCAGTAAAAGTCGGCGATGCCGCCGTTGGAAATCCAGGTCTTCTGGCCGTTGAGGACGTAATGCCCCCCTTGCAGCTCGGCGCTGGTGCTCAGTGCCGCGACATCCGAACCGGCGTGCGGTTCGGACAGGGCGAATGCGGCGATGGCCTCGCCTGAGGCGACGCGCGGCAGGTAACGCCGTTTTATTTCATCCGAGCCGGCGAGTGAAATCGCCCCCGAGCCAAGGCCTTGCATGGCAAAGGCAAAGTCGGCGAGGCCGTCATGCCGGGCGAGGGTTTCGCGGATCAGGCAAAGCGAACGTGAATCGAGTTGTTCCAGTAGTCCGTCGTGGCTTTTTGGCACGGCGTAGCGCAGCCAGCCTCCCTTGCCCAGGGCTTTGACCAGTGTGCGGCAGCTATCGTCGACATGGCCGTCGTGGGCGACATCACCCAGGCTGGCGGCAGCCCAGCCTTCTAGCGTGGCCGTAAGCGCACGATGTGACTCGTCAAAAAACGGCCAGTCGAGATAACTTTTGTCGCTCACGGTCGAGCTTTCACCAAGTCGCGAAAGCGAATTGGTGCCGTTCTCACCCTCTCCCTCAGGGAGAGGGCTGGGGAGAGGGTGGGGGCGTGCTGGCAGGCATCCATTCCGGAATACTCAGGTGAGGTGCTTGGCGAAAAAACCCAGCGTGCGGCTGTGCGCCAGCGCCGCCGACGACTGGTGGTAGGAGGCGCGGTCCCAGCAATTGAAGCCGTGGCCGGCGCCCGGATAAATGTTGAATTCGGCGTTCTTGCCGGCGAAGGCCGCCTTGACCTTGTCTACCGCTTCGAGCGGAATGGCGTGGTCGTTCTCGGCGTACTGGAACTGCATCGGGCATTTCACGCCTGCCGCCTTGTCCAGGTTGTCCTGGATGCCGCCGCCGTACCAGGCGCTGGCGGCGTCGACGCCGGCGGTCGCCGCGGCGAAGTAGGCGAGGCGTCCGCCCATGCAATAGCCGATCGCGCCGATCTTGCCGGTCACTTCCGGGCGGGCGCGCAGCGTCGCGACGGTGACCTGCAGGTCGGCGATGGCGTCGGCCGGCGAGATTCCGCCCATCAGTTCGCGCGCGCGCGTCATGTCATCGCCCTCGTAGCCCAGTTCGACACGCGGTGCCTGGCGCCAGAATACGTCGGGCGCGAGCACGACAAAGCCGTCCATGGCGTATTGCTCGGCCACTGCGCGCATGTGGCGGTTGACGCCGAATATTTCCTGGAACATCACGATGCCCGGGCCCTTGCCCGTGGGCGGCAGCGCAAGGTATCCGCCGTAGCTGCCGTCCTTGGCTTTGATGTCTATCCAGCTGGTTTTCATCATGATTGGTTCTCCTTTATCGGTTTAGGGAAGTACTGAATAAGTCCGCGCTTCGTCATTCCCGCGTAAGCGGGAATCCAGTGACTTTAAAGTTTCAACCCTACGACACTGGATCCCCACTTTCGCGGGGATGACGGACTTAATCATCGTTTCTTTAATTGCCTTCAAATTTCGGTTTTTGTTTTGCGGCAAAGGCCTCGAAGGCGCGCTTGAAATCCCGCGTCTGCATGCATATGGCCTGCGCCTGTGCTTCGGCCTCGATCGCTTCATCAAGACCCATGTTCCATTCCTGGTGCAGCATTTTCTTGGTCATGCCGTGGGCGAAGGCCGGGCCCTCTGCCAGGGTTTTTGCCATCGCCTGCGCTTCGGCGAGCAGCGCCTCGCCGGCGCACAGTTTATTGAAAAATCCCCAGGCAAGGCCTTCTTCGCCGCCGAGACTGCGACCGCTGTACAAAAGGTCGGAGGCGCGGCCCTGGCCCACCAGCCGCGGCAGCAGGGTGCAGGCGCCCATGTCGCAGCCGGCGAGGCCGACGCGCGTGAACAAAAAAGCCACCTTCGCCGCCGCCGTGCCGTAGCGCAGGTCCGAGGCAAGCGCGATCATCGCGCCGGCGCCGGCGCAAATGCCGTCTATCGCCGAGATGACCGGCTGCGGGCAGTTGCGCATGGCCTTGACGAAGTCGCCGGTCATGCGCGTGAATTCAAGCATCTCGGGCATGCTCATTTGCGTCAAAGGGCCGATGATTTCGTGCACGTCGCCGCCGGAGCAGAAATTGCCGCCGGCGCCGGTGACGACAATGGCGCGCACGTCGCTGGCGTATTGCAGGTCGCGAAACAGGTCGCGCAACCCGGCGTAGGAGTCGAAAGTGAGCGGGTTTTTGCGCTCGGGGCGGTTGAGCGTGAGGGTCGCGACATTGTCTTTTAGTTGCCAGAGAAAATGTTTCGACTGGTGTTTGGCGAAAGGCTTCTTGTGGTGGGCGATGCTCATGTCGTGTCCCCTGCGTGATCCGTGACGGCGTTGTCGCCGGCCAGGGCTTGCTTCAGCTCGCCCAGCAGGCCGAGCAGTTGCCTGCGCTCCTTGTCGCCGAGTTCGCCAAACAGGCCGGCGACCCATTGTTCGTGTTCCTGCGCCATGCGGGCGAAAGTCTTGCGTCCGGTCGCCGTCAGTTTGACCAGGGTGGTGCGTTTGTCACGGGGCAGGCTTTCGCGCGTGACCAGGCCTTCCTTGACCAGCTGGTCGGTGATGCCGGTGACGTTGCCGCCAGTGACCATCAGGCGTTTGGAGATCTCGCCCATTTTCAGGCCCTCCGGGTGGCGCTCGAGCTGGGCCATAAGGTCAAAGCGCGGCAGTGTGCAGTCAAAGCTCGCGCGCAGGCGTGCGCGAATGCGGCCTTCGATCAGGTTGGTGCAGGTGAGCAGGCGCAGCCACAGGCGCAAGGCCTCGTGGTCGCTGCCGCTGGCGCGCGATTCCTGGTCGCTGTGGGACGGGCGGGTGGCTGCCGCTTCGGCGAGCATTTGGCGCGAACTCACGCGGCCTCGCGACGGAGGGTCACTGTAACTCTGGTTTTTCCGGGGCAAGCAGACGGCATGGGCGTGGAGGGCGATTCAGGTCGAAATTAGTTTAAACCTAAATTATCGCGATGCACAGCATCGCGTGTGCGCGTCAGGTCAGAACGACGCGCACACCATGCCTGCCTAGGGAAGCACTGAATAAGTCCGTCATTCCCGCGAAAGCGGGAATCCACCTTGATGTAAAGCGTGGATTCATTGAGTCAAAATGGATTCCCGCTTTCGCGGGAACGACGAAGTAAAAACTCAAACAGCGCTTCCCTAGCCGATTTTGTTGAGAAACCCGGTCAGCGCCGCGTTGAAGGCGGCCGGCTGTTCTATATTGGAAATATGCGCTGCCGAGGGGATGATCGCCAGTTCCGAACCGGGCATGGCTTGGTGAATGATGCGCGCCATCGCCACCGGCGTGCCCGGGTCGTCGGCGCCGACGATGACGATGGTCGGGCATTTGATTTGCGCCAGGCGTGCAGTCGAATTGATATGCGGCAGGGCCTGGCAGCAGCCGCCGTAGCCGGCCACCGGTGTGGTGTGGATCATCTGGCCGACCGATTTCATGAGATCGGGGTGGGCGGCGCGAAACGGCTCGGTGAACCAGCGTGACAGCGTGCCCTCGACCACAGCGGCCATGCCTTTTTCCGCGGTGATACGCACGCGGTCCATCCAGGTCGCGAGGGCGTTTTCACCGTAAGAACTGGTGGTGTCGCACAAGGCGATGCTCTTGAACACGCCCGGATACTTGAGCGCGAAGGTCTGGCCTATCATGCCGCCCATGGACAGGCCGACGAAGTGCGTTTGCTTGACACCAAGGCCGTCGAGCAGCGCCTTGAGGTCGTCGGCGAGCATGTCCAGGCTGTAGGCGCCATCCGGTGCGTCGCTCTGGCCGTGGCCGCGCGTGTCGTAGCGCAGCACGGTGTAGTGTTTCGACAGCGCCGCCGCCTGTGCGTCCCACGAGCCGAGGTTGCAGGCAAGGGAGTGGCTGAAAGTGATCCAGGGCCCGCTGCCCTCGACGGTGTAGTGGGTCTGGATGCCGTTGGTGGTGATTTTCATGTGGGCTTAAGGGGCGGGTGATGGCGAGAGCGGATGCTAGCACAGCGCCCCACCGGTACATGCCCCGCCGGGGACCTCGGTCGAGGATGAAATCAGGCCAGTCCCAGCGCGGTTTTTTGCTTGGCAACCAGCTGGCCTATGCCCAGTTCGGCCAGCGCCATCAGGCGGTCCATTTCGGTGCGCGAAAAGGGCGCGCCCTCGGCCGTGCCCTGCACTTCGACAAAGCCACCCGAACCGGTCATCACCACGTTCATGTCGGTGTCGCAGGACGAGTCCTCTGGGTAATCAAGGTCGAGCACCGGCAAACCGCCGACGACACCGACCGAGACCGCGGCAATATGGTCGCGTATGGGCGAGGCGGCGATGAGGCCGCCCTTGAGCAGGGTGGCCACCGCGTCATGCAGCGCCACAAAACTGCCGGTGATGGCCGCGGTGCGCGTGCCGCCGTCCGCCTGCAGCACGTCGCAATCGAACTGTATGGTGCGCTCGCCAAGCGCCTTGAGGTCGGTGATGGCGCGCAGGCTGCGGCCGATCAGGCGCTGGATTTCCTGGGTGCGGCCGGACTGCTTGCCGCGCGCCGCTTCGCGGTCGGAGCGGGTGTGGGTCGAGCGCGGCAGCATGCCGTACTCGGCGGTCACCCAGCCCTGGCCCTTGCCTTTGAGAAAGCCGGGCACGCGCTCCTCGACGCTGGCGGTGCATAACACCTTGGTGTCGCCAAAGACGATGAGCACCGAACCTTCGGCGTGTTTGGTGTAGCCGCGCGTGATGACTATGTCGCGCAGCTGGTCGGGTTTTCTTCCTGATGGCCGCATTGGTTGGTGCTCCGGGTTTGGGGTGTGGGGAATGAAGGTAAGGTGAATGGGATGGCGTCGGCGGGTGTTAAGGCGTTTTTTTCTGCGCCTGCTTGCGCAGTGCCGCGCGAATTTCGGTGATGGCGCGCTCGACCTCTTCGTCGGTAAGGTCGTCGTCGCGCGCGACGCCGGGAGGGGGGGCGGCGAAATCCTCAATCTGCGTGGTGAATTCCCCCAACTCCAGGGTCTGCGTAGAAACGTCCCCCGGCAGTGCATCCTCGGCATAGCTTTCCAGCCAGGTGATGGCGACCGCCGAGATGTTGTCACTGTCCTTGCCGGCGCGAAACTCGGCCTGTGCCATCAGCGCCGGCACCGCCTGCATGATGGCGTTGTTTTGCAGCGCCGCGCCGATGATGCGCGAGTTGAGCGGGCCCCACAGGCCGTCGCTGCAAAGCAGCAGCGTGTCGCGCTCGTGCAGCACGGTTTTGCGCGAGACATCCACTTGCGGCGGCGTGCTCGCGCCGAGGCAGTTGTAAATCTTGTTGCGCTCCGGGTGTGCCGCCACCGCCTCTTCGCGGATGCGGCCGGAGTCGACCAGTTGCTGCACGCGCGAGTGGTCCTTGGTTTGTGCGTGCACGTGGCCGTTGCGCACCAGGTAGAGGCGCGAGTCGCCGACATGCGCCCAGTAGGCGACCGAATCCTGCACGATGCAGGCGACACAGGTGGTGCGCGGCGTTTCCTCGAGCTTGCGCGCCGCCGCGTAATCGACGATGGCGTGGTGGGCGTTGGTAATCGACTCGATCAGGAACTGGAACGGGTCGGCGAGCTTGGGCTTGGCCTCGCGCTCGAAGGCCTCGGTGACAAATTGCACGGTAATTTGCGCCGCGACCTCGCCGTGCAGGTGGCCGCCCATGCCGTCGGCGACAATCAGTATCAGCGCATCACGGCTGTAACTGTAGGCGATCCTGTCCTGGTTGTTCTTGCGGCCGCCGCGGCGGCTTTCCTGGTAAATGGAAAATTTCATTTGTCAGCCGGGGTCTGGGGAAGTTTGGGTCTTGCCAGGCGCATGAAGGTCTCGCGCAGGTTTTCCATCATTCCGGTCTTGCCGCCCGTTTCCGGGTTTTTCTCCCGCAACAGCACCTTTTGCAGCGACAGTACGCTTTGCGGCCGTTTCATGTGGTCCAGTCGCAGGCACCAGTCTATGGTCTCGAGCAGGTGCCGGCTGTATTTGCCCGAGAACAGCTTGGTCGCCGAGACGTAGCGGTCGCGCTCGGCGCGTGCATCGGCCGACTGCGGCGCGACGCCGGCAAGGCTGGCGTACATGCTGGCGCCGACCGAGTAGATGTCGCTCCACGGGCCGAGCAATTCACGGTTTTTGTATTGTTCGGGCGGTGCAAATCCCGGCGTGTACATCGGGTTGAGGCGCGCCACTTCTTCGGTGAGGGTCTGGCGCGCCGCACCAAAGTCGATCAATAGCGGCGTGCCGTCGTTGCGGATGTAGATATTGGCCGGCTTGATATCGAGGTGCAGCAACTTGTTGGTGTGCACCTCGCGCAGGCCGTTGAGCAGGGCGGTGAAGACGTGGCGCAAAAAGGTCTCGCGTATGGTGCCGCGCCGCGCCTGTATGTGCTCCTGCAGGGTGCGGCCGCGCTCGTAGCGCATCACCATGTAGACGGTTTCGTTGGCGCGGAAAAAATTGAGCACGCGCACCACGTTGGGGTGCGACAGCCGCGCGAGCGAGCGGCCCTCCTCGAAAAAACATTTCATGCCGTAGCGGAAGGTGGCGACATTGTCCTCGGAGATGGACGGCAGCGCATCGCCCTCGCGCCTTAGCGCAAGCGAGCTCGGCAGGTACTCCTTGATGGCGACCGGCAGATCGTTCTCGTCGATGGCCAGATAAACGATGGAAAAGCCGCCGCACGAGAGCACGCGCGTGACCTTGTAATTCTGCAGTTGATAGCCATCCGGCAAAGGCTGGTTAGCTTGCGATGGCATGGAATGCGCGGGACAGTTATGATGGAGCGGTTAGCGAAGCACGAACAATGAACGCCGGGCCCGCCCGGCGAAACTCGCGACGGCAAACGCCTGCACACCCGGATGCCCGGATACGCCAGGCCCGACCGCACCCAGGTGTTGCAATTGCAGGCCTGTGGGCGGCTTGTACCCGGGCGCACGGGGCTTTCGCCGACGATTTTCTGGCTTTGCAGGGGCAAAGTAAAGCGGCTTCGGGTTTTGGCAGGGATTTAGTCACAATGGCGCGAATGGGCAAACGATGATTGCAAGCATGACCGGGTATTCGGCGCTCACCGGCGATCTGCCGCAGGGGGCGTTGCAGCTTGAAATCAAGAGCGTCAACAGCCGTTTCCTGGACATCCAGTTCCGCATCGGCGAGGAGTTGCGCAGCCTCGAGCCGGCGTTGCGCGAACTCATCGCCGCGCGCGTCGTGCGCGGCAAGGTCGATTGCCGGCTCGGATTCACGTTGCGGGTGCAGGCCGGCGCAAGCCTCGCGCTCAACCGCGACCTGCTGGCGCGCGTGGCGGCGCTGGCGCGCGAAGCGCAATCCGTCGTTCCCGAGGCGCAGCCGCTGGGGCTGGGCGAACTGCTGCACTGGCCCGGCGTGCTTGCCGGCAACGAGGTGTCGCTTGACGCGCTGCGCGAACCGGCGCTGGCGCTTGCCCGCCAGGGCGTGGCCGAACTCGCGGCGACGCGCGAGCGTGAAGGCGCCAAACTCGGGCAGATGATTCTTGAGCGCGTTGGCGCGATGCGGCAAAAGGTGGCGACGCTGGCGCCGCTGATGCCGCAAATTGTCGCCGCTTATCAGGAAAGGCTGTCGACGCGCCTGCGCGAAGTGCTCGCCAGCGGCGACGAGGAGCGCATTCGCCAGGAGGTGGCTGTGTTCGGTGTGAAAATCGACGTTGCCGAGGAATTGTCGCGGCTGTCGGCGCATCTTGACGAGGTCGAGCGGGTCATTGTTTCCGATGGCAAGGGCGGCGGATCGGCCGGCAAGCGCCTGGACTTCCTCATGCAGGAACTCAACCGCGAGGCCAATACCCTGGGCTCCAAATCGGTGGCGCGGGAGCTGTCCGAGGCGGCGATTGAACTGAAGCTGCTGATCGAGCAAATGCGCGAGCAAATCCAGAATATCGAGTAGGACGGCAAATGGAAAATGGTGAATCGGAAATGCTAAATGACGGGTTCTTGCCAACTATGCCGCAGCACTGCGCACTCGCGGCGCGTTACCATTCACTTTTCACCGTTCACCATTCACCGCACTTTTGACCAACATGACCGGCTCCCTGTTCATCGTCTGTGCGCCCTCGGGCGCGGGCAAGTCCTCCCTCGTCAACGCCTTGTTGAAGGAGGTATCCGATCTCGCACTGTCGGTCTCTTGCACCACCCGCGCGCCGCGCCCGGGCGAACTGGACGGCCGCGAATACCACTTTGTCGACCGCGCCACCTTTGCGGCCATGCTCGAGCGCGGTGAGTTCCTCGAAAGCGCCGAGGTGCATGGCAACGCTTATGGCACTTCGCAGGCGTGGATCAGCGCAAGGCGCGCCGAGGGCATTGATATCGTTCTGGAAATAGACTGGCAGGGGGCGCAGCAGGTGCGCCGGATTTTTCCCGAAGTCATCGGCATGTTCATCATGGCGCCGTCCCTGGCCGAGCTGGAGCGCCGTGTGCGCACCCGCGGCGGCGACAGTGAAGAGGCCATCCGCCGCCGCATGGCGGCCGCTTCAGACGAAATGAGCCACGCGGCCGAGTTCGATTATGTTATTATTAATCAGGACTTTGAAGAGGCGAAGCGGGATATGGTCGCGGTCGTCCGGGCAAGCCGCCTGAGCCTGGCGCGGCAAAGCGCCAAGCACCCGGATCTGTTTCGCTAGGTTTCGCTAGGTTTCGCTAGGTTTCGCTAGGTTTCGCGAGTTTTCGCGAGTTTTCGCGAGTTTTCGCGAGTTTTCGTTAGGTTTCGCCAGGATTGGCTCCGGCTTGCGCCGGCACCAGCCTCCCCATCGGCATTTCACCAGAGTTACCCGGCAGGCTTGCCGGCATTCGACACAAGGAAACACCATGGCACGCATTACCGTAGATGACTGCATGAAACACATCCCCAACCGTTTCCAGCTGACCCTCGCCGCGACCTATCGCGCGCGCCAGCTCGCCCAGGGCGGCACCGCACTGGTCGAAGCCAGCCGCGACAAGCCGACGGTAATTGCGCTGCGCGAAATTGCCGCGGGCAAAATCGGCCTGGAGATGCTCAGCCGCGTCAATCTTGGCTGAAACGGACCGGTTGAAAACGGACTGTGAATTTGACTTAGGTTGCAAAGCGCGCGGCCGCCAGCCGGCGGCGCGCGGGTAGTACTCGCGGGTTTCTTGCCCCCGTGAACGCGCTCACGCAAGACTTCAGGCAGCACCTCTCGGGCTACCTCAAGCCGGCCGACATCGGCCGCATCGAGGAGGCCTACCAGTTCAGCGACGCCGCCCACGAGGGCCAGCAGCGCGCCAGCGGCGAACCCTATATCTCGCATCCGCTTGCGGTCGCCGAGATCCTCGCCGACTGGCAGCTCGACGCGCAGGCGCTGATGGCGGCGCTCTTGCACGACGTGGTCGAGGACACCGCGGTATCCAAGGAGGAAATCGGCACGCGCTTTGGCAAGCCGGTGGCCGAACTGGTGGACGGCGTCTCCAAGCTCGATCGCATCGAGTTCCAGTCCCAGGCTGACGCCCAGGCGGAAAACTTTCGCAAGATGCTGCTGGCCATGGCGCGCGACGTGCGCGTCATCCTGATCAAGCTTGCCGACCGCCTGCACAACATGCGCACCCTGGGCGCGGTGCCGCCTGCGAAGCGCCGTCGCGTCGCGCGCGAGACCCTGGAAATATACGCGCCCATCGCCAACCGCCTCGGCCTCGATGCGCTGTATCGCGAGATGCAGGAACTCGCCTTCACCCATATTTACCCGATGCGTTACCGCATCCTTGCCAAGGCGACCAAGGCGGCGCGCGGCAACCGGCGCGAGGTGGTGAAAAAAATTCTCGAGGCGATACGCGTGCGCCTGCCCGAGGCGAACATCGAGGCTCAGGTCAGCGGGCGCGAAAAACACCTGTACTCGGTGTACCGCAAAATGACCGAGAAGCACCTGTCGTTTTCGCAGGTGCTGGATATTTACGGCTTTCGCGTCATCGTCAAGGACGTGGGCTCGTGCTATCTCGCGCTGGGTGCGCTGCACGGCCTGTACAAACCGGTGCCGGGCAAGTTCAAGGACTACATCGCCATTCCCAAGGTCAACGGCTACCAGTCGCTGCATACCACGCTGATCGGTCCCTACGGCACGCCGGTGGAAGTGCAGATCCGCACCGCCGAGATGCACCATATCGCCGAGACCGGCGTCGCTTCGCACTGGCTCTACAAGACCTCCGACGCGTCGCTCTCCGAGGTGCAGCAACGCACGCACAAATGGCTGCAGTCGCTGCTCGATATCCAGAACACCAGCGGCGATTCGGCCGAGTTCCTCGAGCACATCAAGGTCGACCTGTTCCCCGACGAAGTCTATGTGTTCACGCCCAAGGGCAAGATCCTGTCGCTGCCGCGCGACGCCACGCCGGTCGACTTTGCCTACGTGGTGCACACGGACATCGGCAACCGCTGCGTCGCGGCCAAGATCAACTATGAACTGGTGCCGCTGCGCACGGTGTTGAAGAACGGCGATCGCGTCGAAATCATCACCGCCAGCCACGCCCACCCCAATCCGTCCTGGCTGACCTACGTCAAGACCGGCAAGGCGCGCTCGCAAATCCGCCATTTCTTGAAGACCATGCAGCTGGGCGAGTCGACCACGCTGGGCGAGCGCCTGCTTAACCAGGCGCTGCGCGCACTGGGCAGTGCGCTGGGCGAAGTGTCGGTGGAGCGTTGGGACAAGATGCTGCGCGACTCGAGCGCAAAATCACGCAGCGAGGTGCTGGCCGACATAGGGTTGGGCAAGCGCCTGCCGGCAATCGTGGCGCGGCGCCTGCTCGTCCTTTACGACCATCCGGTGCCCGAGGGCGGCAAGAAGAACGCCGGGTCCATCATCATCCGCGGCACCGAGGGCATGGCGGTGCAGTTCGCCGCCTGTTGCAATCCGATTCCCGGCGACCCGATCATCGGCTTCATCAAGAAGGGCGAGGGCCTGGTAATCCACACCCACGACTGCAAGACCGCGGTGCGTGCGCGCACCGATCCGGAGAAATGGATAGACGTCGACTGGGATCCGGAAACCGACAAGCTGTTCGACGTCAATGTGCGCACCACGGTGATCGACAAGCGCGGCGTGCTGGCCAAGATCGCCGCGGCGATCGCCGATGCCGGTTGCAACATCGCCAACATTTCGGTCGAAGAGAGCAGCGACATGTACGCCACCAACCACTTCACCCTGCAGGTGTCCAGCCGCCAGCACCTGGCGCGCGTGATGCGCGCGCTGCGCTCCATCCCGGAAGTAGTGCGCATAGCCCGGGTCAAGGACTGACAGGCCGGAAACCCCCTTGCAGGGCGCGCCTCGGCCGGTAGGCCGAGGCCGCTCGACGGGCGCCGAGAATTCTCGGCGAAACCCCCGTCTCGCCGCCAGTATCGGCTTTCCAGCCTGTTTCCCATTCTTTAACAGGCTAAAATCGCTCCGATGAAAGAACTTGTCCTCGCCACCGGCAATGCCGGGAAAATCCGCGAATTCGAAGCCATGCTGGCGCCCCTGGGATACCGCGTCATCCCGCAGGGCAGTCTTGGCATCGCCGATGCCGAGGAGCCGCACGCCACCTTTGTCGAAAATGCGCTGGCCAAGGCGCGCCACGCCAGCGCGCTTTCGGGCTTGCCGGCGCTGGCCGATGACTCGGGCATTTGCGTGCGCGCCCTGGGCGGCGCGCCCGGAGTATATTCGGCGCGCTATGCCGGTGAGGCGGCGGCCGGTGAGCCGTCGGGGCGTGAAGCGAACGACGCGCGCAACAACCGCAAGCTCATCGCCGCGCTAGCGGGCGCGGCCGACCGCGGCGCCCATTATTTTGCCGTTATCGTGCTGGTGCGCCGCCCCGACGACCCCGAGCCGCTGATCGCCGAGGGTCGTTGGCACGGTCGCATCGTTGATGCACCGCGCGGGCAAAACGGTTTTGGCTATGACCCGTATTTCCTGCTGCCCGACCTGGGAAAAACGGCGGCCGAGCTCGATAGCGCGAGCAAGAACGCCGTCAGCCATCGCGGCCTGGCCTTGCAACGCCTGCTGGCATTGCTGCAAGAAGGCGGCTGATGGCCGTCGCGCCGGTCACTCCTGTGCCTGCGGTCCATGCGGTGCGCGACCTCACCGGCGCGCGCCTGGAAAGCCTGCCGCCGCTGTCGCTGTACGTGCACATTCCATGGTGCGTGCGCAAATGCCCTTACTGCGACTTCAACTCGCACGAGGCGAAGCAGGCCATTCCGGAAGAGGCTTACATCAATGCACTGATCGGTGACCTCGAGGCGGCGCTGCCGCAGATCTGGGGCCGGCGCGTCTACAGCATCTTTTTCGGCGGTGGCACGCCCAGTCTTTTTTCAGCGCAGTCCATCGAGACCCTGCTGGCGGCGTTTCGTGCGCGGCTGCCGCTTGCGGCCGATTGCGAAATAACGCTGGAGGCCAATCCGGGCACCTTCGAGTCGGACAAGTTTCGCGACTACCGCGCCGCCGGGGTCAACCGCCTGTCCATAGGCATACAAAGCTTCAACCCGCGCCATCTCAAGGCGTTGGGCCGCATTCATGACGATGCCGAGGCGCACCGCGCCGTCGAGATCGCACACCGGCATTTTGACAACTTCAACCTCGACCTGATGTACGCCTTGCCGCAACAGACACCCGGGGAGTGCATGAGCGACGTGGGTATGGCGGTCGCCTGCGGCACCCAGCACCTGTCGCTCTACCACCTGACGCTCGAGCCCAACACGCCTTTTCATCGCACGCCGCCTGCACTGCCCGACGACGACAGTGCGGCGCTGATGCAGGAGGCGATAGAGGCCGCGCTGGATGCCGCCGGTTACCGGCATTACGAAACTTCGGCCTACGCCCGACCGGGCAGCGAGAGCCGCCACAACCTCAATTACTGGCGTTTTGGCGATTACCTTGGTATCGGCGCCGGCGCCCATTCCAAGCTGTCGTTTTCCGATCGCATCATCCGGCAAATGCGCTGGAAGCATCCGCGCACCTACCTCGAGCAGGCGGGGCAGGGCAGGCATGTGCAGGAAGAGAGCATGGTCGGACGCACCGACCGGGTGTTTGAATTCATGATGAACGCCTTGCGGCTTAGCGATGGATTCGCCGTCGAGGACTTTGTCGCGCGCACCGGCCTGCCGCTGGCGGCGGCCGAGCGTGCGCTGGTTGAAGCCGAGACGCGCGGCTTGATCCGGCGTGATGCCGCGCACATCGCCCCGACCGAACTGGGGCGGCGTTTTCTTAACGACTTGCTGGGCTTGTTCCTGCCGGAAAAGGGCTGAGCGGCCTGTTTTTACCCCGGTTCCGGCAAGGCATACCTGCTGGAAACCCTTGCCAGACGGGCATTTCCAGCCGGTTATGTCGGGGAAATAAGGCCTGCGCAGGTGTTCAACGTTTGCGAAAAACAATATCCCAGACGCCGTGGCCGAGCTTGAGGCCGCGGCTTTCGAACTTGGTCTGTGGTCGCGTATCCGGGCGCGGCGCAAATCCCTGCGCGCTGTTCTCCAGCGCCGGTTCGGCCGACAGCACGGCAAGAATGTGCTCGGCGTATTCCTGCCAGTCGGTTGCGGCGTGCACATAGCCGCCTGGCTTGATGCGTGAAGCTAGCAGCGCGACCAGGGGTCCCTGGATCAGTCGGCGCTTGTGGTGGCGTTTTTTCGGCCACGGGTCGGGGAAAAATATATGCGCCCCGTCCAGTGAGGCCGGGGCGATCATTTTTTCCAGTACCTCGACCGCATCGTGCTGGATGATGCGCACATTGGCGAGGTTCAGTTCGCCGATTTGCTTGAGCAGGCTGCCCACGCCCGGGGTGTGGACTTCGATACCGAGGTAGTCGTTTTGCGCATGCGCCAGTGCGATGGCCGCGGTGGTTTCGCCCATGCCAAAGCCGATTTCGAGGATTTTCGGCGCGACACGGCCGAAGACCCGGTCAAGCTCGATGAGTTGCGGCTGGTAGGCAATGCCGAATACCGGCAACAGCGTTTCGTGGGCGCGCTGCTGCGCGTTGGACAGGCGCCCCTGGCGCAGCACAAAGCTGCGGATGCTGCGCCGTTCTTCTGTCATGCCGCTACGCGGCTTTCGGTTTGGCGCCGGGCGCGATCATGCCGCCCACGGGTGAGCTCGGCACTGCGGAATAAAGTTTTTTCGGCATGCGCCCGGCGAGAAAAGCCTCGCGTCCGGCCTCGACTGCTTTTCTCATGGCGCCGGCCATCATTACCGGATCCTGTGCCTTGGCGACGGCGGTATTCATTAGCACCGCATCGCATCCGAGTTCCATCGCGATCGCCGCATCCGAGGCGGTGCCGACGCCGGCATCGACCACCACCGGCACTTTCGCAGCGTCGATGATCAGTTGCAGGTTCCACGGGTTGAGGATGCCCATGCCCGAACCGATGAGCGAGGCGAGCGGCATGATGGCGACGCAGCCGATGTCCTCGAGCTGCCTGGCGATGATCGGATCGTCGCTGGTATAGACCATCACCTTGAAGCCTTCGGCCACCAGGGTTTTTGCCGCGGCGAGGGTTTCGATGATGTTGGGATAGAGCGTGTGCGGATCACCCAGCACTTCCAGCTTGACGAGGTCGTGGCCGTCGAGCAGTTCGCGCGCCAGGCGCAGCGTACGCACCGCGTCCTCGGCGTTGTAGCAGCCGGCGGTGTTGGGCAGGTAGGTGAATTTTGAGGGCGGCAGTGCATCGAGCAGCGAGGGCTCGCCGGCGGTCTGGCCGATATTGGTGCGGCGTATGGCCACGGTGACAATATCGGCGCCGCTCGCCTCCACGGCGCGGCGCGTTTCATCAAAGTCCTTGTACTTGCCGGTGCCGATCAGCAGGCGCGAGCGGTAGGTTTTGCCGGCAATGGTGAGGGTGTGCATCAGCCGCCCCCCACCGCAACGACGATTTCCAGGCGGTCGCCGTTGGCGAGGCGTGTTTCGGCATAGCGGCTGCGCGGCACGATCTCGCCATTGCGCTCAATCGCGACGCGTTTGCCGGCAATGGCCAGTTCATCGAGCAATTCGGTCACGGCAAGCTCGCGGCCAAACTGCCTGCTATCGCCGTTAATGGTCACTTCCAGCACGTTTTGGTCTCCAGGAAAGCGCCTGCGCTGAATTGCGCTTCGGGCAGGCAGGGCAATTATAGCCGTACCGTCGG
>SESD01000161.1_pt1 | contig 40731 bp, 38 predicted proteins | sample 3171411 | NCBI WGS metagenome assembly SESD01 (sample SAMN06051880, study PRJNA518727) | freshwater metagenome | biome: subpolar coniferous forest; feature: holomictic lake; material: water; isolation source: holomictic Lake 442, 16.5 m depth | place: Canada: near Kenora, Ontario | collected...
ATGAAATTAAGTTGCTTAAAGATGCTATTGAGCATGAAGACGCAAAAAAGATTTTAGCGTTATTTGAAAATGCAAGTAAAACGCGAAGTAAATGGTCGCAATAAATTAATCGCATGGCAAACCAAAAGAAATTAAAAGCTATTCAATCGGTTTCTGGTCAAGTAACACTTCCCGGCTCTAAAAGTATCACTAATCGCATACTGCTCTTATCTGCTATCGCGGAAGGTGAAACAACTATTAGGAACACTCTTTCATCTGATGATACTAATCATATGATTGAAGCATTAAAAAAACTTCAAGTTGAGCTTGTACAAAAAAATAATGGCGATATTATTATTAAAGGCACAAGTGGTAGTTTCAAAAATAAATCTGCTGAAATTTTTTTAGGTAATGCTGGTACAGCATTTAGACCTTTAACAGCTGTACTATCTTTATCTGAAGGAAATTACACGCTAAGTGGCGTTCAGAGAATGCATGAACGGCCTATTGAAGATCTTGTAGATGCACTTCTACAACTAAATGCTGATATCGCTTATCTTGGTGAAATAGGCTACCCCCCAATAAAAATATCTCCTTCTAAAATTAAAATAGAGGGGCCTATAAAAATTAGAGGTGATATTTCAAGTCAATTTTTAACGGCACTTTTAATGTGTGCGCCTCTTTCTAAAAAAGAAGTGTCTATTGAAATCATAGGTGACTTAATTTCAAAACCTTACATTGATATCACTTTAAATCTGATGGCACGATTTGATGTGCATGTTAAAAAAATAAACTGGCAACATTTCGTTATTCCAGCTGATAGTCAGTACATGAGTCCAGGTGAAATATTTGTTGAAGGTGACGCTTCATCAGCTTCTTATTTTTTAGCTGCAGGAGCACTCGCAGGTGAAATTGAAGTCATAGGTATTGGGGAAAATAGTATTCAAGGCGATGTGAAATTTGCTGATGCTTTAGCCTTAATGGGCGCTGATATTCATATCTCTGAAACATCTATTAAAGTTTCAAAAGTGAAAACGCTGAATGCGATCACACTTGATTGCAATCATATTCCAGATGCAGCAATGACGCTTGCGGTCTTAGCTTTATTTGCAAAAGGCACAAGCAGACTTAGCAATATCGCAAGTTGGCGTGTGAAAGAAACTGATCGTATTAAAGCGATGGCTAACGAACTTAGAAAGCTAGGCGCAACTGTTGTCGAAGGTAAAGATTTTATTGAAATTACACCACCCCTTCATATTAATGAAAATATAGAAATTGATACGTATGATGACCATCGGATGGCGATGTGTTTTTCACTGATAAGCCTTAAAAATATTCCCATCACAATTAATGATCCTGAATGTGTTAATAAAACATTTCCAACTTACTTCGAAGTTTTAGAAAGTATCGTTCAGCACTAAATGACATCACATATTCCGATTATTGCTATTGATGGTCCTTCTGCTTCAGGCAAAGGCACAGTGGCAAAACTTGTTTCTGAAAAATTGGGTTTTCACTACCTTGATTCAGGATCAATCTATAGAACTATTGCTTATGCTGGAAAGCAACAAAACGTTCCTTTAAATAATGAGCTTTTGCTGCTTAAAGTGCTTGAAAATGCAGATTTAAGCTTCAAAAACGATCAAATTTTACTCAATGGTAAAGATGTTTCTGAGGGTATACGCACTGAAGAATCAGGCCGCGGAGCCTCGGAAGTGGCTGTCCATAGAGCTTTAAGGGAAGCGATTCTTGGATTTCAGAGGAGTTTTGAAAAGACCCCCGGATTAGTTGCTGAAGGAAGGGATATGACTTCCGTTGTTTTTCCTCATGCGACTATCAAAATTTTCCTGACTGCGAGCGCCCAAATCAGAGCCGAAAGAAGATATAAACAGTTGATCTCAAAAGGAAACTCTGCTAATATGCACTCTGTTTTAAATGAAATTATTTTAAGAGATGAGCGGGATTTACAAAGAGAAATCTCTCCCCTCTTAAAAACCAAAGACGCGATAGAAATAGATACAGACACATTAAGCATATCTGATGCCGTTGATAAAATCACCCATCTCTTCAGTTTAAAGTCTCAAACGTCTTAAAAATTAGGTGCAATTGATTTCAAAGATCATTTGCTAACTTTAACATCCCCATCGCTAGGTGGGACTTTATAGGTAACATTTAATGGCAACGACAGCAAAAAATACAGAATCACAATCCACAGAAAGTTTCGCAGCTCTATTTGAGGAAAGCATAGCGCTTCAAGAAATGCGCTCAGGCGAAGTAATTACAGCCGAAGTTATATCGATTGATAATGACTTTGTTATTGTAAATGCAGGACTTAAATCAGAAAGCGTTATCAAAGCAGAAGAATTCCTTAATGATCAAGGTGAACTTGACGTTAAAGTGGGTGATTTTGTTAAAGTTGCAATTGAAAAACTAGAAGATGGTTTCGGTTCAACAATTCTCTCAAGAGATAAAGCTAAAAAAATGCAAGCGTGGCTTGATCTTGAAGATGCAATGAACGAAGGCACAGTGGTTAAAGGTTTTGTAAGTAGTCGTGTTAAAGGTGGCTTAAGAGTCTCAGTTAATGGAATTACAGCATTCTTACCAGGCTCACTTGTTGATGTAAGACCTGTTAAAGATACTACACCGTTCGAAAACAAAGAATGGGATCTTAAAGTTATTAAGATTGATAAAAAAAGAAACAATGTGGTTGTTTCAAGAAAAGCAGTTATGGAACAGTCTTCAGGTGCGGACAGAGATGCTGTCATTGGCACATTAACTGAAGGAGCTACAGTTAAAGGTATTATTAAAAATATTACGGATTACGGTGCTTTCGTTGATCTAGGCGGCATTGACGGCCTACTTCACATCACTGACTTAGCATGGAGACGTGTAAAACATCCATCTGAAATTTTAAATATTGGTGATGAAGTTGAAGCTAAAGTGCTTAAATTTGATCAAGAAAAAAATCGTGTTTCATTAGGTTTAAAACAACTTGATGATGATCCTTGGAAGGGTTTATCAAGAAGATATCCTGTAAGCACACGTTTATTCGGAAAAGTATCAAACTTAACTGATTATGGTGCGTTCGTTGAAATCGAAGCGGGTATTGAAGGTTTAGTTCACGTATCTGAAATGGATTGGACAAATAAAAATATTCATCCAGGAAAAATTGCACAACTCGGCGACGAAGTTGAAGTAATGATTCTTGAAATTGACGAAGATAGAAGAAGACTCTCATTGGGCATGAAGCAATGCAAATCAAACCCTTGGGCAGAGTTCTCTGAAACACATAAAAAAGGTGACAAAGTAAGTGGTCCAATTAAATCAATCACTGACTTTGGTATCTTTATCGGTCTTGATGGCGGTATAGATGGTCTTATTCACTTATCCGATATCTCATGGGATAAAACAGGTGAAGAAGCTATCAGAAACTTTAAAAAAGGTGACGAACTCGAAGCCCTTATCGTGGCGATCGATGTTGAAAAAGAAAGAATTTCTCTTGGCCTTAAACAATTATCGGGTGACAACTTTACCGGTTTCACAAAATCAAATGACAAGGGTAGCTTTGTTAAAGGTACAGTTAAGTCAGCAGATGCTTCTGGTATCGTAGTAACTTTAGCTGACCAAGTGGAAGGTACTGTTGATATTGCCGAAGTCAGTGAAGATAAAGTGGATGACGCTTCAGCTATCGTTAAAGTAGGTGACGAAATTGAAGTAAAAATCCTCAATGTCGATGCAAAAGAAAAAACAATTCAACTTTCATTTAAATCTAAGAATGCAGCAAAGCCAAAAGCTGCTAAGAAGAAGGTAGAAGTTGAAGAGAGTTCTGATAATGCCGGTACAACTAACCTTGGTGCATTATTAAAGGCAAAATTAGATAGTAAAAAATAATTAATATTATGACTAAGTCTAAATTAATCAACTTACTTGCTAGCCGTTTCTCTCAGTTAGTCTACAAAGACGCTGAGTTATCCGTGAAAACAATTCTTGATGCTATGGGCGAAACGCTCTCAAAAGGAAAAAGAATTGAAATTAGAGGGTTTGGTAGTTTCAGTTTAAATTATCGACCACCACGTTTAGGTAGAAACCCAAAAACAGGTTCGAAAGTTGAAGTGCCTGAAAAATATGTCCCACATTTCAAAGCAGGAAAAGAACTTAGAGACCGCGTTGATAAATAAGGCTAAACATTATTTAAAAGCATATCTTCTTACCAGGATATGCTTTTTTTTTGATCTATCAATTAATACATATACAATAAATCAATTATGATTCAATTCGAATATTTGTGGCTCTTAGTTATCCCCTTCTTCTTTGCGTTAGGATGGGTTGCGGCCCGTATTGATATTAAACAGCTCATGAAGGAATCCACAAGCCTCCCTGCAACATACTTCAAAGGCCTTAATTACCTCATTACCAATCAATATGAAAAAGCGGTAACGGCTTTCATAGATGCTATCCGAATTAACAATGAATCACTTGAGCTCCACTTTGCACTGGGCAGTATCTTAAGACGTATTGGCCATATAGACCGTGCAATCAATATGCATCTTGATCTATTAGAGAATCGAGACCTTAACCCATCACAAGAAGAATCTGTTAAAGCTGAGCTTGCGCAAGATTATCTTAAAGCTGGTTTATTTGATCGCGCAGAAGAGTTATTTCTAAAGCTAGAATCAGGAAAATATAAACAATATGCATCACATGCATTACTTGAAATTTACGTTAAAGAACGTGAATGGCAAAATGCAATCAAAATGGCCACTAAGCTAGAAAAAGAATCGGGCGTTTCTTTTAGACTACAAATCAGTCATTACCATTGTGAGATTGCTTTAAACGCAATTTTAGATAAAGACAAGAAAGCGGCAATCAAATCGCTCAATGAAGCTCTTGATGCTCACAAAAAATGTGTTCGTGCAAATATCTTACTTGGTGATTTAGATGCTGAGGATGGGGATCACACTAAAGCCATTAATCATTGGAAAAAAATTGAATTCCAAGATCCAGAATCCCTAGGGCTTGTGGCAGCTAAAATTCTTAATTCGTTTGAGAAGTTAAAAAAATCTGAAGAAGGGTTATCACTTTTAAATCTTTATTTTGAAAATTACAAATTAAGATCACTCCTCAATGTAATTTATGAAGCCACCTTAAAATTGGAAGGCTCTGAAATGGCTGAAGAGCTTGCACGCAAGGAGTTGATTAGAAAACCAAGTCTTCAAGCTTTAGATCAGTTATTCCAAGCGCGCGCTATGAATAGCAAACATAAAGAACAAGATATTCAACTTATCCAGCAAACTGTTCGGAATGCAATTGGTAATCGACGTCTATTTATATGCAGCGGCTGCGGCTTTAAAGCAAAACAACATCATTGGCAATGTCCTGCCTGCAATGCTTGGGAAGCTTTACCATCAGAACCTACTGAGATAAATGAAATTAATTAATGACAGCAACAACACATAAAGTTATTGTCGCACTTGATTACGCAAATCTCGCGGATGCAAAATCTTTAGTTTCAAAACTTAGTCCAGATTACTGTCATCTAAAAGTTGGAAAAGAATTATTTACAGCCACTGGGCCAGCTTTTATTGAATATCTTCACAGTAAGCATTTCAAAGTTTTTCTAGACCTTAAATTTCACGATATTCCTACAACAGTTAAAAAAGCGTGTGAGGCTGCAAGTCAACTAGGGGTATGGATGATAAACGTTCATGCGTCTGGCGGTAGCAGTATGCTAGAAGCAGCACTAGAAGGTATAAATAAGAGTAACCAACCACCATTACTCATTGCAGTGACAGTGTTAACAAGTATGAATCAAAAAATACTAGAAGAAATTGGCGTGACTACGACATTAGAAGATCAGGTGCTTCGTCTAGCGAAGCTAGCTGAGGCAAGCGGCTTAAATGGTATTGTCTGCTCAGCAAAAGATTTGGAATTTCTAAAAGGCCAGCTTCATAAATCGTTTTTATATGTGACACCAGGTATAAGAATGACGGGGGATGCTTCAAACGATCAAGTAAGAACTCTAACTCCTATAGAAGCAATTAAAGCTGGATCTAGTCACCTTGTTATTGGAAGACCAATTACTCAGTCAGCAAATCCATCGGAAACATTAGAGAAAATTTACTTAGAAATTAACAAGATCTAATTATTTAATGCGCATACCCGGGGTTGCACCCTGGTCTGGATAAAGAATAAAAGGCCCCTCAGACTCATTGCTTGCAGCAAGAACCATGCCTTCGGATAAACCAAATTTCATTTGTCTGGGTTTTAAATTCGCTACCATAACTGTTAATTTTCCTATGAGCTGATCAGGATTATATTTAGATTTGATACCTGCAAATACTTGTCTTGGACGACCGTCATTTAGATCTAATATTAATCTAAGAAGACTATCTGCACCTTCTACAAAAGAAGCCTCTTTAATAAGAGCAACTCTTAAATCAATCTTCATAAATTCATCAATTGAGATAGTTGCTTGATCAGTCTCCGACTTTTTCGTCGATTCAGTATTTTTGTCTAACGACTCTTTATTAGATTCAATCATCATATCGATATCTTTCTTTTCAACTCTAGTTAATATATGTTGGTACTCACTTACCGTAATATCTTTCTTATTAAGATCTCCAAATGATTTAAATTCATTTTCATTAAAGAACCTGGCAATATCTTTAGTCAGCTTTGGTAATACAGGGGCTAGATAAATTGAAAGTCTTCGAAAAGCTTCAAGACTTCGACTACATATCACGTGTAACTCAGAGCCTTCTTTATGCTGCTCTTCATCTTTTGCCAGCGTCCATGGTGCTTTTGTATTGACGTATTCATTTGTAATATCTGCTACACGCATAATTTCTCTTACTGCTCGCCCATACTCTCTCGACTCATAACATGTTTTAATTTCACTTTCTATATCTTTGCATTTTTGAGTGATAGAAATATGCTCTTGTGCTGTTTTTGAGTCATCAAGATAAAGCTTGCCGTCAAAATATTTTTGTATAAATCCTGAAGTTCTGCTCGCAATATTAATAAATTTTCCAACGAGATCGCTATTCACTCTAGATAAAAAGTCATCTAGATTGAGATCAATATCTTCCATTGTGCTATTTAATTTGGCTGCGTAATAATATCTAAGATAATCTGGATTTTTAATGTGATCCAAATAGCTCCGAGCCGTGATAAATGTTCCGCGCGACTTGGACATCTTCTCTGCATTCACAGTAAGAAAGCCATGTGCAAAAATCTTTGTTGGTTTTCTGTATCCCGAGAATTCTAAGGTAGCAGGCCAAAATAATGCATGGAAGTAAAGAATATCTTTTCCAATAAAATGATATAACTCAGTTGTCGATTCTGCATTCCAAAACTCATCAAAATTTATTTTTTTATCATCACAAAGTTTTTTAAAGCTAGCCATATAACCTATTGGCGCATCAAGCCATACATAAAAATATTTGCCCGGTGCATCTGGAATTTCAAAACCAAAATAAGGCGCATCTCTTGAGATGTCCCAATCAGAAAGGCCTGATTTAAACCACTCTTTCATTTTGTTAGCTGCTTCTTGCTGAAGCGTTCCAGAAGATGTCCAATTGGCTAAAAACGATTCACATTCTGAAAGTTTAAAAAAGTAATGTTCTGTTTCTTTTCTTACGGGGACAGAACCTGATACGGAAGAAGTGGGATTGATTAATTCTGTTGGCGCATAGGTAGCGCCACAAACTTCACAAGAGTCCCCATATTGATCTTTCGCATGACATTTAGGACACTCGCCTTTAATAAAACGATCAGGTAAAAACATTTCTTTTACCGGATCATAAAATTGCTCTATGGTCTTTGTATAAATCTTTTTATTCTGTTTAAGTTTTTTATAAACAGACTGTGAGAGCTCAAGATTTTCAGAAGAATTTGTTGAATAAAAATTATCGAAATTCACAAAAAAATCAGAAAAATCTTTCGAGTGCTCTACATGAACTTTTTTGATCAGCGCTTCGGGTGTAATCCCCTCTTTTTCAGCCTTAAGCATGATGGGAGTTCCATGCGTATCATCAGCGCAGACATAATAAGCCTCATGGCCTTGCATCTTCTGAAATCTTACCCAGATATCAGTTTGAATGTATTCAACCAAATGGCCTAAGTGAATGCTTCCATTCGCATATGGCAGTGCTGAAGTAACTAAGATCTTTCGCATGAATTGAGAGGCTTTATTGATTTGACTAAGTCACTATTCTATCAAATGACGCCGTAACTAAGATAGGTTAAAATTACCGACTTATGGCCTATTCAGAAGATCAAATTAAAGAGTTATTAAAGGAAGTTGTCGATCCCAATACAAGCGACAATTTAATAAACGATAAATCTATTAAAAGCATTTCAATCAAAGACGATCATCTTGAAATTAAGGTTTTGCTTGGCTACCCGGCAAAAAGCCAATTAGATGAAATTAAAGATCTCATTACCAATCAAATTAAAAAAGCCTTACCTAAAGCTCATTTAACGATTGATATTGATTTTAAAATTACTTCGCATACCGCTCAAAAAGGTATAGCGCTTATTCCAGGTGTTAAAAATATTATTGCAGTAGCTTCTGGTAAAGGGGGTGTAGGAAAATCTACAACCGCTGTCAATTTAGCCCTGGCTCTTTCAGCTGAGGGAGCGCGAGTAGGCATTTTAGATGCTGACATTTATGGTCCAAGCCAACCACAAATGTTAGGTATATATTCAAAGCCCGAAAGTAAAGATGGTAAATCTATGGAGCCAATTATGGCTCACAATATTCAAGCCATGTCGATTGGTTTCCTAGTTGATACAGAGACGCCGATGGTTTGGCGGGGCCCTATGGTTACGAGTACGCTTGAGCAACTTTTAAAAGAAACGAGATGGGATAATCTCGATTATCTTGTTGTTGATTTACCTCCAGGCACTGGGGATATTCAACTTACTTTATCTCAGAAAGTCCCTGTGACTGGCGCTATTATTGTTACAACCCCTCAAGACATTGCTCTTCTTGATGCTAGGCGTGGATTAAAAATGTTTGAAAAAGTGAATATTCCAATTATTGGTATTGTTGAAAATATGGCCATACATACATGTTCCAATTGTGGCAATGAAGAGCACATATTTGGATCAGGTGGTGCTGAAAAAATGTGTCAAGATTACGGGGTATCTCTCTTAGGAAGTCTGCCTTTGGACATCAAAATAAGAGAACAATCTGATAATGGAAATCCTATAGTAGTTGCCGACCCTGAAAGCAGCGCTGCAAAAACTTATAAAAAAATTGCTCGCTTAACGGCCATTAAAGTATCTAAACTTGCTCAGGATTACAGTAATAAATTTCCGAATATTGTGATTCAAAAAAGCTAGCTTACATCAAAACAAAGTACGTCCACGCCATTGTCACAAGTGACCATGCTCGCAGGTATAGACTCCCCCGCTTTCCATTGATTTATTGCTGCTTGCTTTTCTTTTCCACTCACTAAAAAAAGTACAGATTTGGCACGACTTAAGCGCTTTGGAGACATAGATATTCTTGATGATGGCGGCTTAGGGGCATCAAACACTGCTAAAGCATCTAAGTTGTTATTCCAGCTATGTCCTGGAAACAGGCTTGCTGTATGAGCGTCCTCGCCCAACCCCAAGAGGACTAAATCAAATTCACCTACATGACTTAAAGCTTTGTTATATATATCAGCACCTTCAACCGGCCCAAGCTCAGCCGGAATCACATGAATATTTTGTGCCGGGATATCGACATGATTAAGCCATGCTTCAAATGCCATCGTGCTATTTCTGTCTTGATGGTTTTGATCTAAACAACGCTCATCACCAAAATAAATCTGCCATTTATGCCAATCTGAAGAGGTCTCTCTAAGAAGGGTGTAAACGTTTTTAGGTGTTGATCCCCCTGCTAATACAAGATGAAATTGACCTCGCGCTTTTATCGAAGCTTCAGCCATGGCGAAAACCCGCTCTGCAGCTGCTTTATCAAGGGATGCCTGACTTTCAAATAACTCCCATTTGGTTTGTTCCAAATTCATGTCAATCTTTCCAAAATATTGTGAATTTTATATCGAAATCAATTCCTTGAAGGGGCTTGCGTTTGATATAATTTAATCTGTAACGCACTTTAAACTAATTTGCTTTATTCCAAAAGATTAAGCAATAACAAATCTTCCATAAAAAGGTAAAAAAAATGAAATTAGCAATGATTGGTCTTGGGAAAATGGGTGGCAATATGGCTACTCGTCTTGTTCAAAAAGGTATTTCTGTTGTGGGCTTTGATCGAAGCGCAGAAATTGTAAAAACACTAGAAGAAAATGCAAAAATTATTGGTGCAAGCTCAGTTAAAGATGCTGTTACAAAATTAGAAGGCCAAAAAATTATATGGCTGATGGTGCCAGCAGGCAACGCAACCGAAGAACAAATTAATGAATTAATCCCTATGTTAAATAAGGGCGACATTATTATTGACGGTGGTAATTCAAATTACAAAGATTCTCAGCGTGTTGGAAAATCCCTAGAAGAAAAAGGTATTGGTTTCATGGATTGTGGAACATCAGGCGGCGTGTGGGGTCTAGCAAACGGTTACTGCTTAATGGTAGGTGCAAAACAAGAAGTTGCAGACACAATGAAACCTATTCTTCAGGCGCTAGCTCATGAAGATCGTGGCTGGGCTCATGTAGGCCCTGTAGGTTCTGGTCATTTTACTAAGATGATTCACAATGGTATTGAATACGGCATGATGGAATCATTTGCTGAAGGTCTTGAGCTTCTTAAAGGTAAAAGTGAGTTTAAACTCGACTTAGCGCAAATTACAGAATTATGGAAACATGGGTCAGTTGTTAGAAGTTGGTTATTAGACTTAACAGCTGATGCACTGAAAGAAGATCAATCACTTGATGAAGTTGCACCTTATGTTGCTGACTCGGGTGAAGGAAGATGGACTGTAGTTGAGTCCATCGAACAAGGTATTCCTACACCTGTTCTTACGCTTGCATTACAAGTTAGATTTAGAAGCCAAGAAAGACAAGGCTATGGCTATAGACTGCTGTCAGTGATGCGCAATGCATTTGGTGGTCATGTCGTAAAAAAAACTAAATAACTTTCAGATAATCTAAATTACCTATGACAAAAATTGATGACTGCACCCTAGTTCTCTTTGGTGCAAGTGGAAATCTTTCTAGAATAAAACTTATTCCAGGTCTTTTTAGACTTGACTCTCTTGGTCGACTCCCTGAAAAAATGAAAATACTTTCAGTGGGGAGATCTGAAGTTGAACAATCAGCATGGCGAGATGACATCAAATCAATGCTCGATATTAAATTCAAAAAAAATTACGATGCAAAAATATTTGACCGTTTTATCGCTCGGAATTTTTATCATGCAAATCCACCTGAAGATGGAAATGCTTTTAAAAAATTAAGTGAAAAACTTTCCGATGCAACTATTTTTCCTCAAAATCTAGCATTCTTTTTATCCGTCAGGCCGTCTGATTTTGCTTCTATTGTTGATCTTCTTGCAAGTGTTGGATTAACTGATGAAAGTAAAGCATGGCGTCGTATTGTTATAGAGAAGCCTTTTGGTACGGACTTAGAAACAGCACAGGCCCTTCAAAAATCAATTACTAAGCATTTAAAAGAAACACAAATTTACCGAATTGATCATTATCTAGGTAAGTCAGCATTACAAAATATTCTCCTCACGCGATTTGCAAACCACATTTTTGATCCACTTTGGTCACATGAACACATTGATCATATTCAAATTACTAATAACGAAACGCTTGGCGTAGGCGAAAGAACTAAGTTTTACGATGCAACAGGTGCTTTAAGAGATATGATTCAAAGTCATCTCATGCAAATGCTTGCCCTCACCACAATGGAGATGCCGAAAACATTAAGCCCTGAAAGTATTCGTGCTGAAAAAATTAAAGTGCTTGAGTCTATTGTCCCTATTCCGCTTAACGAACTTAATAAACATACTTTCAAAGCACAATATGGTCGTGGCAAAATTAATGGCGAAGAGGTTAAGGGTTATCTAGAAGAATTGGAAGATCCAAAAAGTGTAGTTGAAACATATGCGGCTCTGAAATTCTATATCAACACACCTCGATGGAAGGGTGTGCCTATTTATGTCAGAACTGCTAAACGACTTCACGCATCTGATACTGCTATTGCTATTAAATTTAAAAAAGCACCGATTTCTCTTCCTCAGCAAGCTGATAACTGGCTCGTCATTAGTATTCAACCGAAAGAATTTACTCGCTTTGAAATCCAAACAAAAATTCCGGGGCTTGATACAAATGTAAGAACAGTTGCAATGGATGCTCCTAATAGAATTTCAGGGGATGAGAGTGTAGATGCTTACGAGTCACTCCTGCTTAATCTTATGCAAGGCGATCAATCCTTATATCTTCATATCAATGAGGTAGAAGCTTCATGGAGACTTCTTGACCCTGTAATTAAAGCTTGGAATGCAGATAAGAATCCAGTCTTTACCTACCCTGCTGGCAGTGCTGACCCGGTTGAATCCAAAATTATCTTCGATAAGCCTGAACAATTTTGGCGTCAGAGTATTGAAATCAATGAAAATAAGCTCTAAAGTAATGAAAATTTAAATTAATAGAAATCCCGTAGCGTCAAGATTGTGCAAACGGGATTTTTCTTTTTTGAGACAAGAAAATTATGACGATAAAATCAGATAAATGGATAAGAAAGATGGCTGAAGAACATGGCATGATTGAGCCGTTTGAGCCTAAGCTTATCCGCGAGAAAGACGGTCAAAAAATTGTATCTTATGGTACATCGAGTTATGGATATGACATTCGATGCGCTAAGGAATTTAAGGTTTTTACTAATATTAATAGCACTATTGTAGATCCAAAAAATTTCGACCCTAATTCCTTCGTTGAATTTAATGCAGATTATTGCATCATTCCACCTAATTCATTTGCTCTCGCAAGAACTGTTGAGTATTTTAGAATCCCAAGAAGCGTACTCACTGTATGTGTAGGAAAATCTACATATGCAAGATGCGGAATTATTGTAAACGTCACGCCCTTTGAACCAGAATGGGAAGGCTATGTGACTTTAGAATTTAGTAATACAACACCCCTTCCAGCAAAGATTTATGCAGGCGAAGGTTGCGCTCAAGTGCTATTCTTTGAGTCCGATGAAATATGTGAAACATCCTACAAAGATCGCGGTGGAAAATACCAAGGTCAAGTAGGTGTGACATTACCTAAAATATAAAGGGTTAATATGAAATTTAACTTCCCCGTAGTCATCATTGATGAAGACTTTAAATCCGAAAATTCATCTGGTCTTGGTATCAGAGTTTTAGCGAAAGCGATTGAGGAAGAAAATTTCGAAGTGCTTGGTGTTACAAGTTACGGGGACCTGGCATCATTCGCTCAACAACAAAGTCGTGCTTCAGCATTTATCCTATCGATTGATGACGAAGAGTTTGTCGAAGAAAATCAAACTGCGCTTTCTCAATTAAAGAATTTCGTAGACGAGATCAGATATCGCAATGAAGAAATTCCTATATTTCTTCATGGTGAAACAAGAACAAGTCGTCATATTCCAAATGAAATCTTAAGAGAGTTAAATGGCTTTATTCATATGCACGAAGATACGCCTGAGTTCGTTGCACGTTACATTGTGCGCGAAGCAAGGACTTATCTAGATAGCTTACCTCCGCCTTTTTTTAAAGCGCTCACCCACTACGCAGGTGATGGATCCTACTCATGGCATTGTCCTGGGCACTCAGGTGGTGTTGCTTTTCTAAAATCACCTGTAGGTCAAATGTTCCACCAATTCTTTGGTGAGAATATGCTGAGAGCTGACGTATGTAATGCAGTAGATGAATTAGGTCAATTGTTAGATCACACCGGACCAGTAGGTGCTTCCGAACGAAATGCAGCGCGAATTTATAATTGTGATCATCTCTACTTTGTCACAAATGGCACTTCAACATCTAACAAGATGGTTTGGCATTCCACTGTTGCTCCTGGCGACATAGTCATTGTTGATAGAAATTGCCATAAGTCAGTATTGCATTCAATTATCATGACTGGCGCTATTCCAATCTTCTTAATGCCGACACGTAATCACTTTGGTATTATTGGACCAATTCCTAAATACGAATTTGAATGGAAAAATATTCAAGATAAAATTCAAAAAAATCCATTCATCACTAATAAAAAAGATAAGCCACGTGTATTAACAATTACACAGTCTACCTATGACGGAATCCTTTATAACGTCGAAGAAATTAAGGAAATGTTAGATGGAAAAATTGACACGCTTCATTTTGATGAAGCTTGGTTGCCGCATGCTACATTCCATGATTTCTATGGTGATTATCATGCGATAGGAGCAGACCGTCCGCGTTGTAAAGATAGTCTCGTATTCTCAACCCAATCAACACATAAACTTTTAGCAGGTTTAAGCCAAGCCTCTCAAATTCTTGTCCAAGATGCAGAAAAAAATAAACTTGACCGAGAAGTTTTTAATGAATCATTTTTAATGCACAGTTCGACTAGTCCACAATATTCAATCATTGCAAGTTGCGATGTAGCAGCGGCGATGATGGAGGAGCCTGGTGGTAAAGCGCTTGTAGAAGAGTCGCTCATGGAAGCATTAGACTTTAGACGCGCTATGAGAAAAGTAGATATTGAATGGGGCGCTGACTGGTGGTTTAAAGTTTGGGGGCCTAACGATTTGTCAGATGAAGGTCTCGAAGATAGAGAAGCCTGGATGTTAAATGCTAATGACCATTGGCATGGGTTTGGAGATCTTGCAGATGGCTTTAATATGCTCGACCCTATCAAAGCGACCATCATTACACCAGGACTTAATGTCGATGGAGAATTTTCTGAAGAGTTTGGTATACCCGCATCTATCGTCACGAAATACTTAGCAGAACATGGTGTTATTGTTGAAAAAACGGGTCTCTACTCGTTCTTTATCATGTTTACCATAGGTATTACTAAAGGTCGTTGGAATACGCTTGTAGCTGCCTTACAACAATTTAAAGATGACTACGATAAAAACCAACCTTTATGGAAAGTGTTGCCTGAATTTATTCAAAAACAACCAAACTATGAGCGTATTGGGCTTAGAGATTTGTGTACACAAATCCACGAAATTTATAAGAAACATGATATTGCAAGATTGACCACTGAAATGTATCTCTCAGATATGGTACCTGCGATGAAACCTGCGGAAGCTTTTGCAAAAATGGCTCATAAAGAAATCGAGCGTGTTGCGATTGATGACTTGGAAGGCAGAATTACTGCTGTACTTCTTACCCCTTACCCACCTGGTATACCTCTTTTAATTCCTGGAGAGCGCTTTAATAAAATTATTGTGGATTATTTAAAATTTGCGAGAGATTTTAACGAAAAATTTCCTGGATTCGAAACAGACAATCATGGATTAGTTAAACAAAAAATTGATGGTAAAGCACATTACTTTGTAGATTGCGTAGCTAATTAGTATTCTTCTGTAAGCTTACAAAAGAAAATTTAAGTCCATCAGAAGAGACATGAGTCTCTCTTGAAGATTCAGTCCATAAAGATTTGTCAATTTCAGGAAAGAAAGCGTCGCCTTCAAAAGCTTTTGCAATCTCAGTAATATATAAATATTCCACTAAATTTAAAGATTGCTCATAAATATTTGAGCCACCAATAATAAAAACTTCCTCGTCGTTTGATGAAATAGAAAATGCATCCTCTAGGCTATGGGCTATTTCAACACCATCATAAAAAGTATTTAGATTTCGGCTTACCACTATATTCCTCCTGTTGGGAAGTGGCCTACCTATCGATTCATAAGTCTTTCGACCCATGATAATGGTATGGCCTGTGGTTAAAGATTTGAAATGTTTTAGATCTTCGCTTAGATGCCATGGCAAGGTGTTATTTACACCAATGGCACGGTTAGAGCTCATCGCAACAATAATAGATAATTTTGACACTAGACTGCTACTGGCGCTTTAATCGCGGGATCAGGATCGTAATTTTCTAAAACAAAATCCTCGAATTTAAAGTCAAATATACTTTTAACATCAGGATTAATTTTCATGCGAGGTAAATTTTTAGGCACTCGTGATAATTGCTCACTCACTTGATCTATATGATTAGAGTAAATATGTGCATCGCCTAATGTATGAATAAAATCACCAAGCTCTAATGAGCATACTTGAGCTACCATCATTGTAAGAAGCGCATAGGAAGCAATATTAAAAGGTACGCCTAAGAAAATATCTGCACTTCTCTGGTAAAGCTGACAAGATAGTTTTCCATTTGAAATATAGAATTGGAAAAATGCATGACAAGGAGGTAATTTCATTTTAGAAATTTCCGAAACATTCCACGCAGAAACAATCAATCTTCTCGAGTCTGGATTTTTTTTAATTGATTCAATCAAATCAGTAATTTGATCAATATGCTTCCCATCAGCTGCAGGCCAGCTTCTCCATTGATAACCATATACAGGCCCTAGGTTCCCATGTTCATCCGCCCATTCATCCCAAATACTCACACCATGATCTTTCAAGTACTTAATATTTGTACTGCCACTTAAAAACCATAAAAGCTCATGAATAATAGACTTTAAATGTACTTTTTTTGTAGTGAGTAAAGGAAACCCTTTTGATAAATCGTAACGCATTTGATAGCCGAATACAGAAATTGTTCCTGTACCTGTTCGATCATGTTTGACATCACCATGATCCTTAACGTGACGAAGTAGATCTAAATATTGCTTCATGGTTTTACACGCTCTGTCTTATGAAGTTTTTTACGAGATCAACTTGATTATCGAGAACTTCAAATCTTTGCGGCAGATCCTCTAAATGAGCTAAAGATTTCGGTCTATCAGGTATTTGGCCAATCGCCTCTACAATCGAGTCTTCAAATTTAATAGGAAGCGCTGTCTCAAGAACAATCATAGGCACGCTCTCATCCATATGCTCATAAGCTGCTTTGAAACCATCTGCAGTATGCGGATCAATCATGATCTTATATTGATCATAAATTTGTTTAATATAATGAATACGTTCTTTGTGTGAACTTGATGATGAAGTAAATCCGAAATCCTTAATTTTTTCAAAAACACCTTCTTGGTTTAAATCAAAATTACCGCCCTGATCGATTGATTTCCATAATTGATTTAATTTATGGCTATCTCGTCCAATTAAATCAAAAATGAAACGTTCAAAATTAGATGCTTTTGATATATCCATTGAAGGACTTGATGTATGGAAAGTATTTTTAGAGTCTCGTGGCTTATACATACCCGTCTTAAAGAATTCATCCAAAATGTTATTTTCGTTAGTCGCGACTACAAGTCTCTTGATAGGAAGCCCCATCATGCGGGCAATATGTCCTGCACAAATATTTCCAAAATTTCCTGTAGGCACAGTAAAGCTAACTACTTCATTTTTTTTAGTGACAGCAAGATAGCCTTTAAAGTAATAAACGATCTGCGCTAAAATTCTGCCCCAATTGATTGAATTCACTGCGCCAATTTTAAAGTCTCTTTTAAAATCTAAATCGTTAGACACGGCTTTTACAATATCTTGGCAATCATCAAAAACACCCTTGATGCTTAAATTAAAAATATTCGGGTCTTGAATACTAAACATCTGAGCTGATTGAAAACGACTCATCTTTTGATAAGGCGATAACATAAAGACATTGATACCTTTTTTTCCTCTCATAGCGTATTCTGCAGCAGAGCCAGTGTCACCTGAGGTTGCACCCAATATATTAATTTCAGCATTTTCTTTAGCCAAAACATATTCAAATAAATTGCCAAGTAATTGCATTGCAATATCTTTAAATGCTAGCGTGGGTCCATTAGAGAGTGAGAGTAAGTAAAGATCTTCTTTAACTTTCAAGATTGGTGTGATGTCTTCAGCTTTTTGTTCAGGTCTCGAAATGGCATACACCTCTTTTGTGTATGTTTTGTAAATGATAGATTTGAGATCGTCTTTTGGTATGTCATCTATAAATTTAGAAATGATATGAAAAGCAAGTTCAGCATAAGTCATGCTTCGCATAGCATTCAAATCTTGATCTGAAAATTTCGGGTAAGTCTCTGGAAGATACAATCCGCCGTCAGGCGCAAGACCGCCTAATAAAATTTCTGAAAAAGAAAGTGGCTTTGATTGACCGCGCGTTGAAATATATTTCATAAAACCTTTATTTACTAAGTTCTTCTAATCTAATTTTAATAACTTTTCCAATCGTTGCTGGCATCGACTCAATGGAGTGAATTATTGCATTAATATTTTTCTCCACTGCTAAGTGACTTAGTATCACAATATCAGCCTCAGTCTTATGCTCCTTTGGTTCTTTTTGGAGCATGGCATCAATGGATATTTTTTTATCACCAAATAACTTTGTAATTTCAGCAAGAACGCCTGGCTTATCTGAGACTCTAATCCTTAAATAATAACCACTAATTGCGTCATCAATTGAATAAATGGGAATGTTATCAATCTTAGTTTCATCAAATCCATGAAGTGGCACATTAGTTGATCTAGAGATATCAATGAGATCTGCAACGACTGCACTTGCAGTTGGAAGAGCACCAGCACCAGCACCATAATAGAGAGTAGGTCCGACCATATTACCTTTAACAAGAACCGCATTCATTGCGCCATTCACATTTGCAATCAAACGTTTTTCTGGAATTAATGTGGGATGCACTCTTAACTCAATACCTTGGTCTCTTTTTTTAGCTATACCTAATAATTTAATGCGATAACCTAATTCTTCTGCATATTGAATATCTTTTTGTTCGAGCGCCTTGATGCCTTCCACATAAACATCATTAAAACTCATAGGAATGCCAAAGGATAAAGCAGCCAAGATAGTTAATTTATGTGCAGCATCAATTCCTTCAATATCAAATGTAGGATCTGCTTCTGCATAACCTAATGACTGAGCTTCGGATAATGCTTGCGCAAAGGTCTCACCCTTTTCTCTCATTTGAGTCAAAATAAAATTAGTAGTGCCATTAATAATACCGGCCACCCACTCTATTTTATTTCCAGCTAAACCTTCTTTGATAGATTTTAAGATCGGAATACCGCCAGCGACTGATGCCTCAAAAGCGAGAATCACATTATTTTTTTTAGCTAAAGCAAATAATTCATTTCCAAAATTAGCCAGCAATGCTTTATTAGCTGTTACAACATGTTTTTTATTTTCAATAGCTTTAATAACCAAATCTTTTGCAATCGTTGTACCGCCAATAAGCTCAACAATGACATCAATGTTCTTGTCAGAAACTAATTTAAAAGCGTCATCAGTGACTTCTATAGAGCTTCCTACAATTTCTTTTGCTCGCGCAATGTCTTTCTCAGCGACAGCCACAATTTTTATATCGGTTAATGTCTTGCGCTGTATTTCATTAAGGTTTGATTTTAAAAGTTCAAATACACCACCACCGACTGTACCAATACCCAATAAACCTATATTCATTCTTTTCATCGGCTATGGCTTTCTAGTTCGCAGTATTTTTTTTAAAGTTTTCAAGATAATTTGCAATGCGCTTAATTGACTCCTTAAGATCATCTTCATTCGGTAGAAATACGATTCTTAAATGGTCAGGCTCTTTCCAATTAAATCCTGTGCCTTGAACTAATAAGACTTTTTTATCAATCAATAATTTTAAAATAAACTCTTGGTCATCTTTAATTGGATATATCTTTGGATCTAATTTAGGAAATAGATACATCGCGGCCTCTGGCTTAACACATGTTACCCCAGGTATTGAAACAAGCATGTCATACGCAAGTTCTCTTTGCTTAAAGAGTCGTCCTGAAGGGGCTACAAGATCATCAATGCTTTGATATCCGCCTAATGCAGTCTGAATAGCAAGCTGCCCAGGAACATTTGCACATAAACGCATAGAAGCCAACATATTAAGGCCTTCAATATAATCTGCAGATTCTTTCTTATTCCCGGATACAACTAACCATCCTGCGCGATAACCGCATGCACGATAGTTTTTTGATAAGCCGTTCAATGTCACAAAGAGAATATCATCCGCAAGAGATGCAATTGAAATATGTTTCTTTTTGTCGTAAACGACTTTGTCGTAAATCTCATCTGCAAAAACAACAAGTTTATGTTTCCTTGCAATCTGAATGACGCCCTCTAAAATATCTTTTGGATAAAGCGCGCCTGTCGGATTGTTAGGATTAATCACTAAAATTGCTTTTGTTTTGCTGGTGATTTTACTTTCGATATCTTTAAGATCTGGGTACCAACCAGAAGCTTCATCACATAAATAATGCCTAGGCTTTCCGCCCGCTAATGTTACAGCAGCAGTCCATAGTGGGTAATCTGGCATGGGAATCAACACTTCATCATCGTTGTCTAACAATGCCTGCATCGACATCACGATAAGCTCTGAAACGCCATTGCCAATAATCACATCATCTACATCCACATTTGAAATGTTTTTTTCTTGCGTGTAATGCATGATAGATTTTCTTGGCTCAAAAAGACCCTTGCTATCTGTATAGCCGGATGCTTTACCCATATTACGAATTACGTCTTGAACGATCTCTTCAGGCGCCTCAAATCCAAAGGCAGCTGGATTGCCAATATTAAGCTTGATAATCCGATGACCCTCTTCTTCCATTTTTTTAGCATGCGCTAAAACAGGTCCACGAATGTCATAACAGACGTTATTTAACTTCGATGATTTTTTAAGCTGTGCCAATTTAATTACCTATATTTGAATATATGATATCTTACCTTGTGAACGCCCATTCCGCCAACAATTGAGAGGGTTTTGATTCAATTTATTTCTTTAAAAACACGATGTTATGAAATTTCACTTAATTCAATCTGATAATAAAAATCTAATCACTGGTTACGATTTAAACTGGGTAGAAATCAATCAAGTGCGTTACGAATCAAGTCTTATTGTGACGCCCGATCAGCTTCTACTTGAATGGCCAGTTAAAACAATTGCGGGTATTAAAGAAAATAGCTTTGAAGCTATTGAATCCTTAAATGCTGAAATTATTTTATTGGGGACCGGGAATACACAGCAACATCTTCATCCAAGGCTTTTAGATTTTTTTTCAAAGAAAAATATGGTGGTTGAATCTATGAGCAATCAATCTGCATGCAGAACTTACAATATTTTAGCTAATGAAGAGCGCAAGGTTTTACTCGCGCTTATGCTTTAAAGATTTTTTGTTGAAAATACGAGACAGGCGTTTGTACCGCCGAAACCAAAGCTATTTGAGATCGCTGTTTTCACTTCAATATTATCAATGCGCTTTGTCACAATAGGAAGGTCTTTAGCTAAAGGATCTAACTCGTCAATATTCACCGATGGCGCAATAAATTTATTTTCCATCATGATAAGACTGTAGATTGCTTCATTAACACCGGCTGCACCTAATGCGTGGCCAGATAAAGATTTGGTCGACGCAATATGTGGCATAGGGCCATATTTATTATTCCCAAATACAGCACGAATCGCTTCAAGCTCTTTGACATCACCCACAGGAGTGCTTGTGCCATGTGTATTCATATAATCGACATGATCGATTCCTTGGAGTGCAAGTGCCATACATCGCTCAGCACCTTCGCCGCTCGGTGCCACCATATCATAACCATCAGATGTCGCGCCGTAACCTACGACTTCTGCATAAATTTTTGCATTGCGCGCTTTTGCATGCTCATATTCTTCAAGAACCAAAATACCACCGCCGCCTGAGATCACAAAACCATCACGATTCACATCATAAGTACGTGAGGCTTTTTCTGGAGTTTCATTGTATTTACTTGAAAGAGCTCCCATACCATCGAACATGAAAGAAAGTGTCCAATGCTCTTCTTCAGCGCCACCTGCAAAAATAATATCTTGTTTACCTAGTTGAATTTGTTCAACACCTGCACCAATGCAATGTGCACTGGTTGAACATGCCGAAGTAATCGCATAGTTCACACCTTTAATTTTGGCACCCGTTGCAAGACATGCTGAAACGCCACTCGCCATAGCTTTAGTGACCATATAAGGGCCTACGCGTCGAATACCTTTTTCTCGAATAGTGTCTATGCCATCTAGAATACTTTCATGAGAAGCACCTCCTGCACCCACAATCAAACCGGTGCGTATATTTGAGACCATAGTTTCGGGCAAGGCTGAATCTGCGATCGCTTCTTGCATAGCAAGCCAAGCATAAGCATGCCCTTTCGCCATAAAGCGAAATAATTTACGATCGATTAACTCTTCAAGATTAAGATTTTTGATGGAGCCTGCAACATGTGAGCGCAATCCCATGGCAGCATAATCTGGCTGAAAAGTAATGCCAGAACGTGCATGATATAAGCTATCTTGAACTTCTTTTTTATTATTACCAAGACTGGATACAATCCCTAATCCAGTAACAACAACACGACGAGTCATGCGTCGCCTCCCATTAAATAACGATCAAAAATTATCAGTACGAGTGAACAAACCTACGCGCAAATCTTTAGCATGATAAATCTCTCGGCCATCAATTGACATTTTAGCATCAGCAATACCCATGATTAATTTACGCATAATTACTCTTTTTAAATCAATAACATAGGTGATTTTTTTAGCGGTAGGTAGAACCTGGCCAGTAAACTTAATTTCACCGCCGCCTAGCGCGCGACCTCGACCTAAACCACCTTTCCAGCCCAAATAAAACCCGACTAATTGCCACATCGCATCTAGCCCTAAACAGCCTGGCATCACAGGATCGCCCTCAAAATGGCAGCCAAAAAACCAAAGGTCTTTATTGATATCCATTTCGGCAATGATCTGCCCATTACCATATTCACCGCCCTCATCTGTAATAGATACAATGCGATCAAACATAAGCATAGGTGGTAATGGAAGTTGCGCATTGCCTGGGCCAAACATCTCACCTCGACCACAAGACAAAAGTTCTTCTTTTGTATAGCTATTTTTCTTTGGCATTGAATTTAAATAAAAACTGATTAAATGATTTTAAGGAAAAACTTTTCGTTTTATACGCAACTATTTTATCGTGTTTTTATCTGTTTACCCTTATAAATTATTCAGCTAGTATGAAAGCATAGTAAAACATTCAACTAATCATTACGACTTTTAGGGATTTAATATGAGCGACCAAAACCTGGCCGACTGGCGAAAACTTGCTGTCAAACTCGAGGCTGAAATTAATAAAGTCATTGTAGGACAAGAAGGTCCTATCAGACTTATTACGACTTCAATTTTTGCACGTGGTCACGTGCTTCTTGAGGGTGATGTAGGTGTAGGTAAAACAACATTACTTAAAGCGTTTACGCGCGCCATTGGTGGTGGATACCAGCGTATTGAAGGTACGATTGATCTTATGCCAAATGATCTTATTTATCACACCTACTTAGGTGAAGATGGTAAGCCGCATGTAAGCCCTGGCCCTATTTTAATGTCAGGTAGTGATTTAGCTATTTTCTTCTTTAATGAAATTAATCGAGCCAGACCTCAAGTGCATTCGCTACTTTTAAGAATCATGGCGGAAAAAACACTTTCAGCATTTAACAAAGAACATTACTTTCCTCATATGGTGGTCTTTGCTGATAGAAACCAAGTTGAGCGCGAAGAAACATTTGAAATTCCTTCAGCAGCGCGTGATCGCTTTATGATGGAAATACCTATTCTGATTCCAAAAGCAGATCAGATGATGAAAGATTTAGTCTTCGAAACAAAATTCCATAATGCAGACAAGCTCATCGAAGATGTAAAACCTAACCTCATTAAATTTAATAAACTCAATGAACTCTCAGAGACTATTCAAGAAAATATTAAAGCGACTGAAGCTTTGAAAAATTATGCATTACGTTTATGGAAAGCCACCAAAAATCCTGGTGACTATGGCATTAAATTATCTGACATTGACATGAATCGATTGATCGTATCGGGTGCTAGCCCTCGCGGTATGAGTATGATGATGAAAGCTGCGCGTGTAAACGCTTGGCTCAATGATCGAACTTCAGTCACACCTGCAGATATTCATGCCGTCTTCCATGAAACCCTTGCACATCGACTCGTATTTAATCCTGTTTATGAAATGAGAAGAACTGTGATTGCGCGCGATTTAACTAATGGCATTCTTAACGTGATCAACGCACCATAATTGATGGTTCAAGCCACTAAATTATTTGATTACCACATCGGCTGGAAATCTAAAGGTAAGCACCCTGGTCGCCATAAAAGCAATCAGAGGGGTATGGGCATTGAATTTGCTGGCCACACCACACTCCTTTCCTACCCCGATCCAAGACGTATTGATATCCGCCAATCCATTCGGGATCCCTTAGGTCAAATTCACGTCAAAATTTTTAATCAACGCAGTGCAACACCAGTCATGATTGTGTGTGATTTATCTGCCAGTATGAATTTTGGTGGTAAAAATAAAAAAATTAATCTTGCTGCTGAAGTGGCGCAATCGATTGCATATTCAGTCGTGGATCGACATGATGCTTTAGGTCTGGTTGGATTTGATGATGAAATTAGAGAGGACTGGTTAGCGCCTGTTTCATTTAGATCTCAGCATGCATTTACACTGATTAACGAACTTAAAAACTTTACATCGACTCACAAATCAAACCGTGCGATTAAAGATTTATATCAATATATGCCGCGTGAAAGATCTCTCATTTTCTTTATTTCTGATTTTCATATGCCAGAAATTGATTTAGAAAATTGTTTATCTAACCTAATGAGGCATCACGTTGTCCCGATTGTCCTATGGGATAAAAAAGAATATAAAAATTTACCTAATTTTGGCATTGTGACCATTACTGATCCTGAAAGTGGCAAAAGAAATACACTCTTTTTAAGAAAAGAACTTAAAGAAAAAATTGTAGATTCTTTTGAAAAGAGACGTCAGGTGATTACAAAAGCTTTTATGAATTTTGATATTCCACCTTTTTTTGTAGATGAACATTTTGATGTCAACAAAATGACTGAATACTTTAATCAATTTGTAGGCGCTTAAAAAAATGAAATTTTTCTTTTTTCTATGGATGCTCTTAGTTTCACTCGCAAGTTTTGCGCTTGATGTTCAAGAATGGCCTGATATTCAAGAGGGTATTATCTCAATTAAAATCGTGGAGCCATCTCAACAGGTAGGCTATACCGTAGGTGATAAATCAAAAAGACATATTGAGGTCACCATAAAAAAACCTTATGTGCTCATTAAAGAGTCTTTACCAATTCCTGGATACGAAAGAAAGTATAAAGGACAAGATTTAGGCATTGTATTAGATGCGATGGATCAACAATTAGAAGAAAATAATACCTCATCGAAGCTAACGCTTGACCTCACCTATCAAATTTTTACAAATAATGTAGTCGCAAAACCTGGATTCTTGCCTGCTGAATATATTCGCGTTTTAAATCCCAAAGATCCTGAAAAAAAAGTATTTAAATACAGAATTCCTGCGCGACAAATTGCTATCTCTCCTCTTTCTATCTTTGGCAATATAAAGATTGAAGAGGATATGAGTCCTTTAAGGGGTGTCTTTCTGATTGATGAAGTGGGCCCTATAAAAACACTCAAGATTTCGGGTGGCGTTGCCTTGCTATGCTTACTAGGCCTTCTTTATATTTATAGTCAATACGCATGGTTGCCTAATGCACGAGGTGTGTTTGCGCGAACACATCGCTCTATGAAGAAATTGAAAGCTACGCCTGCTTCTATACAAAAAGCAATGACTGAAATGCATCGCGCTTTTGATCTCGTCACTGGCAAAACACTTTTTAAAGATAATCTTCCAAATCTTTATTCAAAGAATCCTTCGTTCGAAAATATCCACAGTGAGCTCCAAGAATTTTTTAAACTCTCAAACCTAGTGTTTTTTAATTCCACTCAGAAGAAAATTGAACACGAAGAAATATTAATATGGCTTAAAAATTTCTCGAAGCATTGTCGTGATTGCGAAAGAAAACTGATCGTTGATAAAAAGTCACTGGTTATCGGAGTTGTTAAATGACTTTTTCATTTCCATGGGTTTTATGGTTATTACCATTAGCATTCATTCCTCTTTTATTCAAAGAAGCTACGCTTCAATATTACTCATGGAATGAAATGCTTCCAAAAGATAATCTTTCAAGGATTGTCGCTATGGTCTTAAAGTTTATTGCAACACTCATTTTGATATTTATTATTATTGGATTAAGCGCTCCCCACACACATCAGCGAGAAATTGAAAAAACAGGTATAGGCGCTCAAATCGGTCTGGTGTTGGATCGAAGTGCGAGTATGGATGACCCTTTTGCTGGTAATGATCAATCTAAAGTAGGTGAAATGAAATCTGCGGCGGCTGCAAGATTGATCACTGACTTTGTTCAATCTAGAGCGAATGACATGATTGGAATGGTTTCTTTTAGTAATTCTGCAATGTATGTACTTCCACTCACAGATAATAAAAATGCCATTGTTTCAGCTGTAAGAGCTACCGCCGGTAACGCATTATTTCAAACTAATATTGGTAGTGGATTAACCACAGGCGCTGAATTATTTAATAAAGTTCCTGACTCAGGTTCGAGAGCCATGATTTTACTTTCTGATGGTGCAGGTCGAATCGATGCTGCTACCCAAGAAAAAATTAAAGATTGGTTTGGACGATTTAAAATTAGTCTCTATTGGATTGTATTAAGACAGCCTGGCGGTATTAGTATTTTTAATACTTCATTCAAAGCCCGAGATGACGAACCTTTGCCTCCGCAAATCGAATTGAATCAATTCTTTAAAACGCTAAATTCGCCATTCCAAGCCTATGAGGCTGAAGATCCTAAAACACTTCAAAAAGCGATTGAAGATATCAATCAAAAAGAAAAGAAACCTATCAAATACTTCGAAAAGATTCCAGGGCAAGATTATTCAACCCATTGTTTTGTAGCAGCCATATTGATGATGATCGTTTTGCTTTCACTTAAATTGATTGAGGTAAGATCATGGCTTTAATAACGAAAAATCTATTTAGTAGTAAAAAATTGACTTGGCTATTTGTTTTTTGCCTCATTGTGTCGCTTGGAATTTTTACAAAACAATTTATTGAATTAAAAAATATTAAATCTTTTAATCAAGAGATCGCTGAAGGTAAATCGCCGCAACAGTTTATCAATAGTTTTGAAGCGCGTTATGCAACGGCTTATTGGTTAACTACAAAAGAAAGATATAAAGAAGCTAATATTCTTTTTTCAAATTTACTTCCGATTGCTACCCCCACTCAAAAAGCAGCCATCCATTACAACATCGGTAACATTTTTTTTAGACGTGCATTGGCTCTTAATGGCACAGATATGACGGTCAAGAATGAAACTGAATATCTCTTTAGGCAAGCTAAAGCAGCCTATATGCTCTCAGTTAAAATTGATAATCACGCTTGGGATGTTAAACATAATCTCGACCGTATCTTAATGATTTTACCTGCTAACCCAGCACCAGGCATTGGAGACTCAGATTCACCCGGACTCATTCTTGGCAATATCCCTGTAGGCTTGCCTTAACCCATGAGGAAGTGGCTTAAAAAAATTCAATCAGAATCTTATTTGGATTTTGATACCTTATCGCTAATCCTGTCTATTGGATTCATGATGCTTGCCATTATTAATCCTTCGATTCCACTTAAACATAATATCTACAACTATATGTTTGTGACTGATATCTCGCAAAGTATGAACACTGTAGACATGTCTATCATGAACAAACCAACATCCAGACTTGAGTATATGAAGCATACGCTGCATGAAATTATGTCTGAACTTCCTTGTGGGACAAAAGTAAGTATTGGTATGTTTGTGGGTGTCAGTGTCGCAGCATCTTATACGCCTATCGAAATTTGTGAGAATTTTAATGCAATTGAAGACACGATTGACCATTTAGACTGGCGATCAGGATGGTCAGGTAATTCTCGTATAAGAGAATCTTTCTTCAATCTAGCACGCCTCATTAGAAGCTTTCCTGAAAACTCTCAAGTCGTTTATTTTACAGACGGTGAAGAAGCTCCTAAACTTCACGCATTCAACACAAGGGACCTTTCCCAATTTCAAGGAGGTAATGACTGGGTGATTGTAGGTATCGGAAGCCTTAAAGGAGCGCCTATTCCCAAGCTCGATGGCAAGAATCAATTAATTGGCTATTGGTCGAATGAAAGCTTTGCTTTGCAACCAGGTATTGCACAAATCTCTGAAGCTAATATTGGCGCTCGAGATGATAACGTCGCTGGTGGTGAAAGTGATCGCTATATGTCCAAACTTGATGAAGTTTACTTAAAAGATATTACTAAGCAAATTAATGGCATCTACGTGAGAGGTGATTCGGTACTTAACATTTTAAGCGCTATGAAAAAACAAAAACCTGCATGGCAAGATAAAGCAGACTTCCATCTTAAATGGTTTTTTGCTTCACTCGCAGGTGTTATATTTAGCTTAAGATTTATTTCCATCAAACAAATAAAGCAATATGTCATCAAACGTAAAAAATAAATTTGTTGTTCTTGGCCAAACGTCATTAATTGAAGTTCAAGGTGAAGACCATATTGAATTTCTTCAAGGACAACTCACGCAAGATATTAAGCTTCTCACTCAAAATCAAGCTAAATTTGCTGGCTTTTGCAACCCCAAAGGAAGGCTGTTAGCTTTCATGTTAGCTTATGGGTATGATAATGCCATTCATATACAGATAGACAAATCAATTGAAGAGTCAATTCTCAAACGTCTTAAGATGTATGTACTTCGCTCAAAAGTCAGCATTCAGTCACTCAGCGATCAATTTACTCAAATAGGATTTATAGGCTCAGAAGCACTAACAAAATTAAACATTCATGCTCCGCAGAATTTTCTAGAAATTACTACGTCGCATGACGTCATGATTATGCGAGTAAGCAAAAATACTGATCGCTACCAACTTATAGGAAAAAATTTAGCAATAGATGCATTCATGAAGCTCGCTTTATCTGAATATACGTCTATGAGTATTGATGAATGGAATAATCTAAGTATTCTAGATGGCATGCCTGAGATCTTCCCAAGCACGCAAGAATCTTTTATCCCCCAGTCAATTAATTTGGATCTTGTTGATGGTATTAATTTTAAAAAAGGCTGCTATACGGGTCAGGAAATCGTTGCACGAACACATTATCTAGGTAAAGTGAAAAGGCGTATGTATCGTGTATCTTTCGAATCAGAAGATCACTTAACACCAGGCGATTTAATTTTAAATGGAAAAGAAGAAGAAATAGGTCAGCTTGTAAGATCAGCTAAAGAAGGTAGTAAGAAAATCAACGCGCTTATAGAGTTAAGGGTAGATCAAGTACATGAAGCGCTTTATATTAAACATCATTTGATTCACATTTTCCCAGAAGATCAAATCAGATTTGATTAACGCTTAACTGGCGAAACATCTAATTGCTCGGTTTCTTTTTTTTCTTTTTCGTGATTTGTCACTTGAAAAAATATCTCATCCTGCTTAATCATTCCAAGCTCATTGCGAGCTCTCTCCTCAATAGCTGAAAACCCCTGCTTAAGATCAGTGACTTCAGCATTAAGCACATTATTTCTAATCTGATTATCAGCATTTATTTTCTTCTGTGCATCAATTTGGTGATTTAAATTCCACACCCTAAACCAACTACCTTTACCAATCCACAATGGATATTGCATTAACGCTATAAGCACTATAAAAATAATTGTTAAAGATTTCATAAGAAATTATTTATTTAATTGATAAAAACAATTTAATCCTGCATAGCTTGAAGCACTTCCAAGCTCCTCTTCGATTCGAAGAAGCTGATTGTATTTTGCAATACGTTCAGATCTAGAAAGCGAACCTGTTTTAATTTGTAGTGCATTTGTTGCAACCGCTAAGTCTGCGATAGTTGTATCTTCTGTCTCACCAGAGCGATGAGAAATCACTGCAGTGTAACCGACTTTTTTAGCCATAGCGATAGTCTCGAAAGTTTCGGTTAAAGTGCCTATTTGATTTACTTTTATTAAAACAGAATTTGCAACTTTACGTTTAATACCTTCATCTAAAATTTTTGGATTTGTCACAAAAAGATCATCTCCTACAAGCTGAATATGTTTACCTAATCTTTGAGTTAAGACATGCCAACCATCCCAGTCAAACTCGCTCATACCATCTTCAATGCTAATGATTGGATATTTGTCACACCATGTGGCTAGATAATCGGTGAATTGCTCTGCAGATAAAGATAGATTTTCAGAAGCAAGGTGATATTTTCCGTTTTTATAAAATTCTGTGCTTGCGCAATCAAGGCCAAGATACACATCTCTTCCCGGCTCATATCCAGCTTGGGAAATAGCTTCCATAATCATTTGTATGGCAGATTCATTCGATGGAAGATTCGGTGCAAAGCCGCCTTCGTCACCTACGGTTGTTGAAAAACCTTTTTTACTTAATGTTTTTTTAAGCGCTTGAAAAACTTCTGCACCACAGCGCATCGCCTCTCTAAATGTAGGTCTTCCAGCTGGAATAATCATAAACTCTTGCATATCAACACTGTTATCTGCATGCGCACCGCCGTTAATAACATTCATCATAGGGGTAGGTAATTGCATAGGACCTGAACCTCCAAGATAACGATAAAGTGGCAAGTTAGAATTTTTTGCAGCAGCTACTGCTGATGCCATTGAAACAGCGAGAATGGCATTCGCACCAAGTCGGCCTTTATTTTCTGTTCCATCTAATTCAATCATGGTTTGATCGATAAGTGTTTGATCGTCTACATCAAGCCCAATGATAGCTTTAGCGATTTCAGTATTTACGTGTTTCACAGCATTTAAAACACCTTTACCAAAATAACGCTTTGCATCGTTATCGCGAAGCTCGATAGCTTCTTTGCTGCCTGTAGATGCGCCTGAAGGCACCATTGCCCTCCCCATCACACCAGAATCTAAAAAAACATCAGCTTCAATTGTTGGATTGCCTCTTGAATCAATAATTTCCCGAGCGACAATGTGCTTCACAAAACTCATTCTTTTTCCTTCATCTACATTTAATTTTTTATTTAAGATATTTCAATGAAGCCTGCTTTTTTAACTGAACGATCAATTTCAGCTAGCACTTCAAGCAATGCTTTCATTTTTTTAAGAGGCCAAGCATTAGGTCCATCAGATAAAGCTTCTTTTGGATTCGGATGGGTTTCCATAAAAATACCTGCGATACCACTCGCAACTGCAGCTCTTGCTAAAACCGGCACAAATTCACTTTGTCCACCGCTCTTGTCTCCCTGACCGCCAGGTTGTTGTACAGAATGCGTTGCATCGAAAACAACAGGACAGTTTGTTTCTCGCATAATAGATAAACTTCTCATGTCAGAAACAAGCGTGTTATAACCAAAAGATGCGCCACGTTCACACACCATAATATTATCGAGGCCACCGTTAGCTTCCTTAGCTTTATTAACAACTTGCTTCATATCGCCTGGCGCTAAAAATTGTCCTTTTTTTATATTTACAGGTCTCCCTGATGTTGCAACCGCATTAATAAAATCTGTTTGTCGGCATAAAAAAGCTGGGGTTTGAAGCACGTCTGCAACACTAGCCACTTGAGCGACTTGAAACTGATCGTGCACATCTGTTAATACGGGAACACCGATTTGCTTTTTAACTTCAGATAAAATTCTTAAGCCTTCATCAATACCAAAACCTCTAAAAGTTTTATTTGAGCTTCGGTTTGCTTTATCAAAAGAAGATTTAAAAATAAATGGAATATTAAGTGCTGATGTTATTTCTTTTAACTGCCCCGCGACGTCTAATGTCATACCTTCAGATTCAATGACGCAAGGTCCTGCAATTAAAAATAACGGGTGATTTAATCCAACGTTAAAGTTGCATAATTTCATGATGCACTTCCTTTAGATTGTTTATATTTCAGAGCGGCTTGAATGTAGGCTTTAAATAATGGATGGCCTGTTCTCGGATTCGATGTAAATTCTGGATGGAATTGGCAACCAATAAACCATGGGTGTTGATCCTGAGGTAGTTCTATTATTTCGCAGAGCTGTTCAAAAGGTGTTCTTGCAGAAACAGTGAGGCCTGCTTTAATTAGTTGATCAACGTAATGATTATTGACTTCATAGCGATGGCGATGACGTTCGTTGACCTCTGCACCATAAATTTTATGAGCTAATGTGCCTGATTCGATAGGACACTTCTGCGCACCCAATCTCATCGTTCCACCCAAGTCTGATGTGTCATCTCTTTTTTCAATAGCCCCCTCTGAGGATTTCCATTCGGTAATTAATCCAATCACTTGATGTTCAGCACTCTCATCGAATTCAGAGCTATTTGCATTTTTAAGCATTGCTTTATGTCTTGCAAATTCAACGACAGCGAGTTGCATTCCTAAGCATATACCTAAGTATGGAATTTTATTTTCGCGTGCAAATTGAATTGCTTTAATTTTGCCCTCTGTTCCGCGCTTACCAAAACCGCCAGGAACTAAAATTGCATCCATCTCAGTTAATGCTTTCGTCCCACTCTTTTCAATTTCTTCTGAATCAAGATAATGAATTTTAATTTTTGAAGATGTATGAATGCCTGCATGAATTAATGCTTCTGAAAGCGACTTATAAGATTCAGTAAGGTCGACATATTTACCTACAAATGCGATATCAATATGATGCTTCGTATGTTTGAGTGCATCAGTAATTTTGTCCCAACTTGATAAATCAGCTGGCTTTGCAAGAATGTTTAATTTATGGCAAACGATTTCATCGATCATTTGTTGATGCAATAAACTTGGAATTTTGTAAATAGAATCAGAATCGACTGCTGAGATTACCGCTTCAGGTGGCACATTGGTAAATAGAGCTATTTTTTTTCTCTCATCCTCAGGAATAGCACGGTCCGCTCTACAAATTAAAATATCGGGCTGAATACCGATCTCTCTTAATTCTTTGACAGAGTGTTGAGTTGGCTTTGTTTTTAATTCGCCTGCAGTCGAAATGTAAGGGAGTAATGTGAGATGAATGTAGCAAGCATTTTCGCGACCTTCTTCAAATCCAATTTGACGAATAGCCTCTAAAAACGGAAGTGACTCGATGTCGCCAACAGTGCCGCCTACTTCGACGATTGCAACATCAGCGCCATCAGCGCCATTCTTAATGTGCAGTTTAATTTCATCTGTAATATGAGGGATGACTTGAACAGTTTTACCGAGATATTCTCCACGACGCTCTTTACGAATGACGCTGTCATAAATTTGACCTGTGGTGAAATTATTTTTCTTGCCCATGCGTGCTGAAATAAAACGCTCGTAATGACCAAGATCAAGATCGGTCTCCGCCCCATCATCGGTGACAAAAACTTCACCATGCTGAAAAGGGCTCATGGTGCCTGGGTCGACATTAATATAGGGGTCTAGTTTGAGCATCGTTACTTTGATGCCACGTGACTCTAAGATTGCGCCGAGACTAGCGGCTGCGATACCTTTTCCCAAGGAAGAAACGACACCGCCAGTAACAAACACGTATTTGGTCATGGAAAGGCTTTTAAATAATTGCTGACGGGAGTCTATTTTACTTTAAAGCTATGTGTCTCACAATTGAAGTTTGAGGTTTCTCAAAGAGGGAAAGGGATTTCAAAGGTTTGATGAGTTAATAGACTTTCTTTTAATGGATAAAACAAAGAACTGTCAACCCGTTTTGATAAAAATACATCTCCACAAAATCTGTGGATAACTTTGTGGATAAAGTTGACATAAATTTATAACTCTTGAATTTATAAGCGTTTTTTTAAATCGCTTATTTTTTGAGCGGAATAAATGTTCTTTAAAATCAATGTGTTATCTTATGTGTCTAATTCCATTGATATTTTTAGACTAACTTAATGTAAGTTCTCAGAAGATGTGCATAACTGCACTATTTTGGGGAGTGCATCGAGTGTATTTTGATGTGATATCTCAATCACTGAAGTGAGATCAATGCCTCGTAACTCTGCAAAATAAGCTGCAATTCGAGGTAGTTCTCCTGGCACATTTCGTCCTTTATGGCCTAACCAAGACGGGGGGATATCAGGCGCATCCGTTTCTAATACAATAGACTCAATCGGTAATGTTTTAGCTAACATCTTTATATGAGTCGCTCTAGAGTAAGTCATGGCGCCACCAAAGCCTAATTTAAATCCTAACTCAATCAACATCTGGGCTTGTTGCAGGCTACCGTTAAAGGCATGCGCAATGCCTCCCTTGACAGGATAACGCCTTAAATTTTTAAGCACATCATCAATCGCTTGTCTTACATGCATAATCACGGGCAAATCAAAATCATTCGCTAATTTTAATTGAGACACAAAAACTTCTTCTTGAAGCAATTGGTTTTCTTTTGTAACAAAAAAATCTAAGCCAATCTCACCTACTGCAATTGGTTCATATGTTTTTAAATAAAATTGTAATGTCTCTAAATCATCCTTCTTCATATCATTGATATACATAGGATGAAAACCGAGCGCATAAAAACAATTAGGAAATTTCTTGGATAACTCAATCACATCATCGAAACTTTTTCGATTCACAGCTGGAACAATAATTTTTCCAACACCATGCTCAAGCGCATCTTTAATAATAACGTCTTGTTCATGATGAAACTCTAATGCGTCGAGATGACAGTGGCTATCAATAAGCGTCATAGCAAATTATTTAAGTTTGAATCGCATTCTTAAATCTTGTCCGATCCAGCGATGATCTATGACAGTCGTCATAATTTTATTTTCTAAATTTTCATAAGCAGGTATCGTGAACATCCCTTTTGCTTCAGAACCTAAAATCACTGGTGCATAATAAATTATTAATTCATCAATGAGATTAGCTTTTAAAAATGCACCATTCAAACCTTCGCCTGCTTCAATCCACACGTCATTGATCTCTCGTTCCGCGAGTGCTTTAAGAAGTGAAGTTAAATCTACCTTATCGTTATTATTTAATTGAATACATTCAATACCTAAAGATTTTAATTGCGCTAATTTTCCATGTTTATCATTTGCATAAACAATGAGCAAAGGTTTTTCATGGAGAATATTTGCATCTAATGAAATTTTTAAATCTGAATCTACGACCACTCGAAGAGGTTGTCGTGCATTTTCATAAAGTCTTACAGAGAGTTTTGGATTGTCATGCATGACCGTTCCAATGCCTGTAATGATGGCACAAGACGAAGCTCGCCAATACTGCACATCTTGTCTTGCCTCATCTCCAGTAATCCATTGGCTTTTACCATTATGTAATGCAGTCTTTCCATCCAAAGAAACTGCAAGCTTCGCTCTCACGAAAGGTAATTTTTTTGACATGCGGGAAATAAATCCAGCATTAAGTATCTGAGCTTGAGCTTCCATGACACCCACTTCAGTTTCAATATGCGCGTCTTTTAATGCCTGAATACCCTTACCTGAAACTAAAGGATTAGGATCTTGCATCGCAATGAAAACTTTTTTGACTTTCGCTTTAATGAGAGCGTTGACACAAGGGGGTGTTTTACCAAAATGATTGCAAGGCTCTAAGGTGATATATACATCACTCTCTTCAGCTTGATTGCCTGCCTCTTCCAATGCCATGACTTCAGCATGCGGTCCGCCTGATTTTTTATGATAACCGCGGCCCAGGATCACATTGTTTTTAACGATGACACACCCTACTCTTGGATTAGGCGATGTTGTGAACATGGCTTTTTCTGCAAGCCTCAAAGCTTCACTCATGAAAAATTGAGGGGATTGAGAGTTCATCTAATCAAGGTCGCGGATAACGTCATGAAAGTCTTCAACGTCTGAAAAACTTCTATACACGGATGCAAAACGAATGTAAGCCACCTTATCCATTTTTTTTAATTCGTGCATGACGTTTTCACCTAACTCTCTTGCGGTGATTTCTTTCTCGCCATAAGCTAAAACTTTTTGAATAATGCGTTCAATGGCTTGCTCTATATATTCAACAGGCACTGGGCGTTTATGAAGCGCGCGACTCAATGACTGATGAAGTTTATTTCGACTAAAATCCTCTCGCTTACCATTTTGTTTGACGACTTGAGGAAGTGTTAATTCAACTGATTCATATGTTGTAAATCTTTTGTCACATTTCGAACATCTTCGTCGACGACGAATTGAATTCCCTTCATCATTAACTCTAGAGTCAACGACTTGGGTATCATCAGTTCCGCAAAATGGGCATCTCACTTGAAGTTTTTAAATCTTAGGTTAAGCCCCATAAACTGGGAATTGAGCTGTAAGGGCAACAACTTTCGCTTTAGTTTCACGAATCACTTTTTCATCATGAGGATTGTCAAGAATATCTGCAATCATTTGTGCCACCATGTCTGATTCTTTTTCTTTGAAGCCGCGTGTTGTAATTGCTGGTGATCCAATACGAATACCTGAAGTCACAAAAGGACTTTCTGGATCATTAGGAATTGAATTTTTATTCACTGTAATGTGAGCCTCGCCTAAAAGTACATCAGCTACTTTTCCTGTTAAACCCTTAGGTCTTAAATCGACTAAAAATACATGCGACTCTGTGCGGCCGGAAATGATGCGCACACCTCGCTTAGATAATGATTCAGCCATGGTTTGTGCATTCTTAATGACTTGTGTTTGATAAATTTTAAATTCTGGTTTTAATGCCTCTAAAAAGGCAACAGCTTTGCCTGCAATCACATGCATTAAAGGTCCGCCTTGAATACCAGGGAATACATAACTATTAATGCTTTTTTCAAATTCAGCTTTAGCTAAAATAATACCGCCACGAGGGCCTCTTAAAGTTTTATGGGTTGTAGATGTTACAAAGTCTGCAAAAGGAACTGGGTTTGGATAAACGCCCGCAGCGATTAATCCAGAGTAGTGAGCCATATCTACCATAAAATAAGCGCCTACTTTTTTAGCGATCTGCGACATACGCTCCCAATCAAAACGTAATGCATAAGCAGAAGCGCCACCAATAATCAATTTAGGCTTCGATTCGATTGCAAGTTTTTCCATTTCGTCATAATCAATCTCTTCTTTAGCATTAAGGCCGTAAGGTACGATCTTAAAGAGTTTGCCAGACAAGTTCGCAGGAGAGCCGTGGGTTAAATGGCCGCCATGTCCTAAATTCATGCCCATGATGGTGTCACCAGGTTTGAGGATTGAAAAATAGACGGCTTGATTCGCTTGACTGCCTGAATGCGGTTGCACATTCACATATTCCGCACCATATAATTTCTTTAGGCGATCGATCGCGATTTGTTCAACGTTATCTACAAATTCACAACCACCATAGAAGCGCTTACCAATATATCCTTCTGCGTATTTATTTGTGAGTTGAGACCCTTGAGCCTCCATCACGGCAGGGCTTGTATAGTTTTCAGAAGCAATGAGCTCGATATGGTCTTCTTGACGCTTCACTTCCTGAGTGACTTGAAGGGCAATTTCTGGATCCACCATACTTAATTTTTGAGCTTTGCTAAACATGTCTATATTTCCGCTATGTATTTAAAATGATTAGAGATTTTTATCTCTAAAAAATGATATTTTATCATGGGTCTGACCTATCTTTCTTAATGAAGTTCTATCTTAGATAAAATCTAAAAGTTATAATCTTTCAACTATATTGAAGAGGAAGGTTTGTATGCATTGGACTGATAGTCAAGTAATTGCTGAGGCTTTATACGACAAACATCCTGATATAGACCCTAAGACAATTCGATTTACTGATTTGTACCAATGGATTCTAGATCTCGAAGGCTTTCAAGATGACCCTAATAAATGTGGGGAAAAAATACTAGAAGCTATTCAGCTCGCATGGATTGAAGAAGCTAAATAAATTATGGCGTTACTTCCTAAAGAGATTTTTAAAGCCTACGATATACGCGGCATTGTTGGTAAAACACTTACCCCAGCATTTGTAGAAATTATAGGGCGCGCGATTGGGAGTGAGGCGCTTGATCGCAAACAAAAAGATATCTGCATTGGTTTTGATGGGAGACTCTCAGGTCCAGAACTATCCCAAGCGCTTATTCGAGGCATACTGCAAACTGGTGTTAATGTGATCAATCTAGGAATGGTGACGACACCCATGGTGTATTTCTCTACATTCTTTCTCAAAACTCAATCGGGTGTGATGGTTACAGGGAGTCATAACCCACCTGATTACAACGGTTTAAAAATGGTTTTAGGTGGTGATACGCTATCTACCGAAGCAATACAAAAACTGTATACCCGTATTGAAGAAGAAATCTTTCACAAAGGCCAGGGTGAAGAAAAAAAATATAACATTGCCAATGATTATATTCATGCCATTAAAAATCATATCCATTTAAAACGTCCCATGAAAATTGTCATTGACTGCGGCAATGGTGTGGCAGGTGCTTACGCTAAAAAAGTTTATGAGAGTATTGGGTGTGCGGTTGAAGAATTATTTTGTGATGTTGATGGCACATTCCCGAATCACCATCCCGACCCTTCTGAACCGCATAACTTAAATGATGTGATAGCTCACCTTAAGAAAAGTGATGCTGAGTTAGGTTTTGCTTTTGATGGTGACGCAGATCGCTTAGGTGTAGTTACAAAAGACGGTCAAATTATTTATCCAGACCGACAACTCTTATTATTTGCGGAAGATGTATTAAGTCGTAATCCGAATGCCACTATTATCTTTGATGTGAAATCGACTCGTAATTTATTTCAATGGATTAAAGATAAAGGCGGTAAGCCCTTAATGTGGAAAACAGGTCATTCACTTATCAAAGCTAAAATGAAAGAAGAAAATGCAGCGCTCGCAGGCGAAATGAGTGGGCATACTTTTTTTAAAGAACGTTGGTTTGGTTTTGATGATGGGATTTACGCAGGTGTTCGTCTCCTAGAGATATTGAGTCGCTTTGATAATCCATCTGAAATTTTAAATAACTTACCTAATAGTATTAGCACACCCGAACTTCAAATTAAAATGAAGGAAGGCGAGCCTCACGCGTTAATTAAAAAATTGCAAATAGAAGCACAATTCGATAATGCACTAGAAATTATTAAAGTCGATGGCTTACGTGTTGAATATCAAGATGGCTTTGGCTTGATGCGCGCATCAAACACAACGCCTGTGATAGTTTTAAGGTTTGAAGCTGAAAATAAAATTGCGCTTGAAAGGATTCAAGATTCCTTTAGAAGCGTTTTATCTAACGCTAGCCCCGAATCTCATTTACCCTTTTAAACTTAGGTAAGTAGTAATTTAAATCCAGCAATCACTAATACTAATGCTAATGTTTTTTTAATGGTGTTAGCCGTATAAAACTTTATGCCAAGTGTTGTACCAATCAGTGCACCGATGAGAGCTGCTGTTATAAATAAAGGCAATTGATTAGGTAAGTTCTCTACAGAAGAATAATTTCCAAGTAAGCCAAAACTTGAATTAATTAAAATAAAAAGCGCTGTGATGCCTGAAGTTGTTTTGGTTGAACTCCATCCTAAAAATAATATCAGTGGTGATAAAAATATACCTCCACCTGTTCCAGTTAACCCTGCTAAAAATCCAATCAAAGAACCGATAGTAACAGCCAAGAGGAATGGTGGTTTCTTGAGTTTTTTGTCAATTTTATTAGAAAGATTCGTAACGAGAGAAATGGCTGATAACAAAAGAATAATTCCAACAATAGATTTGTAGATATGGCTTGGTGCATTGATGTAACCGCCCAAAAATGCAAAGGGTATGGCGCCTATCGCGATTGGAAATAAAACTTTTAAATCAAAAAAACCTTTTCGTATAAAACGCCAGCTCGTAAATGAGGCGATAAAAATATTCATCACTAATGCGGTGGGTTTAATCACAGCACTTGGAATATTAAATAAAGTCATGATGGCAATATAGATTGAAGCTCCCGCATGCCCCACTGATGTATATAGGACTGCACCTAATAATAAACATAAACTAATCGCCAAGTCGGTCAATTCAAAATGCATTACGTTACCTTTTTTTATTCAGTCAAAAATTTTTAAGTAGTTAATTATAAAGCGTTTAATCAATTTATCAGGGTAAAATACTCAGCTATGCAAAACGCAACTCTTTTATCACCTCGTGCGATCAATAAATATCGTCCTTATTGGGCGAAACGATTCGGCACGGCTCCTATGCTCCCTATGACCCGTGCTGAAATGGACGTACTAGGTTGGGATAGCTGCGATATTATTTTGGTCACAGGTGATGCTTACATTGATCACCCTAGTTTTGGTATGGCTTTAATTGGACGGTTACTTGAAGACCAGGGATTCCGTGTAGGGATAATTTCTCAGCCTGATTGGTCGAACGTAGAACCTTTTAAAGCATTAGGTAAACCTAATCTCTATTTTGGAATCACCGCTGGCAATATGGATAGCATGGTCAATCGATATACAGCAGATCGAAAAATTCGCTCAGATGATGCTTATACACCAGGTGCTATTGCTGGAAAACGCCCTGATCGAGCCGTGCTTGTTTATTCACAACGTTGTCGTGAAGCTTTTTCAGATGTGCCATTAGTAATCGGAAGTATTGAAGCTAGTCTTCGTCGTATTGCACATTATGATTACTGGTCTGACAAAGTGCGTCGCTCGGTTCTTGTAGATTCAAAAGCGGATATCTTGTTATTCGGTAATGCCGAACGAGCCCTTATTGAACTCACTCATCGCATCGCTGATGGCGAAAAAATAGAAGACATTCAAGATATTCGAGGCACTGCATTCTTACGTAAAAAAATTCCTGAGGGCTGGGAGG